>ERZ1031897.337-NODE-337-length-17155-cov-17.131345_pt1 | contig 17155 bp, 20 predicted proteins | sample MGYA00517881_ERZ1031897 | MGnify/ENA primary metagenome ERZ1031897 (study PRJEB33719, sample SAMN04261280) | wastewater metagenome | biome: rural village; feature: human; material: feces | host: Homo sapiens | place: El Salvador | collected 2013-01-07 ... | reverse complement strand
TCACATCCTTGGCAAACTGAAGGGTCTTCTCCTTGCCGGCACACAACACATCCTCAAACACGCCAAAGCGGGTAGCTACCTCGTAAGGACCACCCGTGCAGCCCAACTCCGGATAAGAAGCCAGGGCAGCCAGCATGTGGCCAGGCATATCCACCTCAGGAATCACGGTGATGTATCTGTCGGCAGCATACTTCACGATTTCGCGAGCCTCATCCTGGGTATAATAGCCCGATACAGGAACGCCGTCAAACTCATTTTTGTTGGTTGGCAGGATGGTTTCCTTGCGCTTGGAACCTATCTGGGTAAGCATCGGATACTTCTTGATTTCAAGACGCCAGCCCTGGTCCTCGGTAAGATGCCAATGGAAATAATTGATGTTGTGCATCGCAAACACATCAATCAGCTTCTTGAGATAAGGTACGCTGAAATAATGGCGGCCCACATCTATCATAAACGCACGGTAGGCAAAGCGAGGCGCATCCTTCACCTCTACGGCTGGCAGGGAAACACTCTTCACATCCTTGGCAATAGGCAAAGCCTTCATCACACTCTGGATGCCGTAGAAGATGCCCACATGAGAAGTGGCAGAAATGATAATCTCATTCTTATTCACCACCAGGGAATAAGCCTCAGATTTTGGGTCGCCGGCATTCAGAGCCAGACGAATCTGCTTCTTCTCCTGCTTATCAGTAGTCTTCACCTCAATACCCGTTACCTCCTTGATATGAGATGCCAAAAACTCAGCGTCCTTCTTCTGCTTCTCATCGCCAGCAGCGTAATAAATAGTTGTCTTTGATGTAATTTTGAACGGAGCTGCCTCCACCTCCTTCACCTGCTCTGGTAAAGGAACGATTTGCCAACTTCCCATGTTCAAATCCTTGGCAGAAAGAGAAAGGCTTGCCAAGAGAGCCACAGTTAGAATGATTCTTCGTAACATAATTTTTGTATAATAGGTTTTAAATTAGTGCAAAATTACGATTATATCTCGAAAGAATGGCATTCATGCTACAGAAATATCGACTTATATACCAAAATTAACCTATTTTTGAATTTTAAAACCTATCAAACCGATATTTTGTTGTACCTTTGCAGCAATAATCGACTCATAATGATAAACTATATAGTATGAAGAAACTGTTCCTGAGCGCTGCCCTCCTGGCAGCATCTCTGGCATCCCAGGCCCAGCAGGGTCCGCTGTGGATGCGCTACCCGGCCATCTCGCCCGATGGCTCTACCATCGCCTTTGCCTACAAGGGCGACCTCTATTGCGTTCCTGCCCAGGGTGGCGAGGCACGCCAGTTGACTACCCATGCCGCTTACGACTCTCAGCCTATCTGGAGCCCCGACGGCAAGAAGATTGCCTTCGTCTCTACCCGAGAAGGCAGCATGGATGTGTACGTCATCTCTGCCAAGGGCGGTGCGCCAACCCGACTCACCACCCACAGCGGCAAGGAAACACCTATCGCCTTCAAGGACAACGACCACGTGCTCTTCGCTGCCAATATCATGCCTACTGCCCAGAGCAACCTGTTTGCATCCAATGAGTTCTCGCAGGTTTACGAGGTAAGTACCCAGGGCGGTCGTCCAAAACTGTATTCCGTTCTGCCGATGGAAAACATCAGCATCAACAAGAACGGTCAGGTGCTCTATCACGACAAGAAGGGTTACGAGGATGCATGGCGCAAGCACCACACCTCACCTATCACCCGAGACATCTGGATGCTCGACAACGGAAAATACCAGAAGCTCACCACCTTCAAGGGCGAAGACCGCAACCCGGTATGGGCAGCCGATAACCAGAGCTTCTATTATCTGAGCGAGCAGGATGGTTCCTTCAATGTATATCGCCGCAACATCGCCAGCGGAAAGGATACCCAGATAACTCACGAAAAGAAGAATCCTATCCGATTCCTCACCTCTTCTGATAGCGGCCTGCTCTGCTATGGCTTCGATGGCGAAATCTATACCGTAAAGGAAGGCGGACAGCCTCAGAAGGTCAGCATCTCCATCACTACCGACAATGAGGAGCCTAGCCTCATCCGCCAGGTGCAGTCGTGGGGAGCCACCGAGATAGCCCTTTCTCCTGATGCCAAGGAGGTGGCTTTCGTGATGCATGGCGATGTATATGTTACATCTACAGAATACAAGACCACCAAGCGCATCACCGATACCCCTCAGCAGGAGCGCAACCTGAGCTTTGCCCCAGATGGAAGAAGTCTGGTCTATGCCTCTGAGCGCAATGGTGTATGGCAGATTTTCCAGGCTAAGATCAAGAACGAGAAGGAAAAGAACTTTACCTACTGCACCGACATTGAAGAGGATCAGCTTACCAAGACCAATATTACTTCGCAGTATCCAGCCTACAGTCCTGACGGCAAGGAAGTGGCTTTCTACGAAGACCGTGCCGCCCTTCGCATCATCAATCTGAAGTCGAAGGAAGTGCGCACCGTACTCGACGGCAAATACAATTTCTCTTATGCTGATGGCGACATCTGGTTTGAATGGAGCCCAGACAGCAAGTGGATTATGTGCAGCTACATAGGCACCGGCGGCTGGAACAACACCGACATAGCCGTGGTGAAGGCCGATGGCAAGGAGGTGCATAACGTAACCGACAGCGGCTATAGCGATGGCAACGGAAGATGGGTGCTCGGCGGAAAGGCGATGCTCTTCGAGAGCGACCGTGCCGGATATCGCAGTCACGGTTCATGGGGAGCAGAAAACGATGCCTATCTCATGTTCTTCGACCTCGATGCCTACGACCGCTTCCGCATGAGCAAGGAGGAACTGGAACTTGCCGAGGCTAACAAGGACCTGAAGGAGAAGAATGCCGACGAGAAGGAGGAGAAGAAGAAGGAAGAAAAGAAGAAGAAGGAGGAGAAGACCGGCAAGATTGAGGTGGATAAAGTAAAACCGCTGGAGCTAGACTTCGACAACTGCCGCGACCGCATCGTCCGTCTCACCGTCAACTCATCCAACATGGGTGATGCCATCCTCGACACCAAGGGCGAGAAGATATATTACCAGGCAGCCTTCGAAGGTGGCTACGACCTCTGGTGCCACAACCTGAAGGAAGGCAGCACCACCCTGATGATGAAGGGCATTGGTGGCGGCGGCTTCGTTGCCGACAAGGACATCAAGAACCTCTTCCTCTGCAACGGCAGCAGCATCAAGAAGATAGACCTGGGCAGCAGGGCTACCAAGAACATCGCCTTTGAGGCTCCTTTCAACTACAAGCCAGCCGAAGAACGCCAGTATCTCTTTGATCATGTATGGCGCCAGGTGGAGGATAAATTCTACGTTCCAGATATGCAGGGCGTGGACTGGGCATACTATCGCAAGGTGTATGAGAAGTTCTTACCTTATATTAATAACAACTTTGACTTTGCCGAGATGCTGAGCGAGATGCTGGGCGAACTGAACGCCAGTCATACGGGTTGCCGCTACTATGGTGGCACGGCATCGCTTTCTACCGCTGCCCTCGGTGCCTTCTTCGACCCTAACTACGAGGGCGATGGTCTGAAGATTCAGGAGGTAATCAAGCGTGGTCCGTTTGCCGTGAAGAAGAACGAGATAACTGCCGGCTGCATCATCGAGAAGATTGACGGCGAAGCTATCAAGGCGGGCGAGGATTACAACGCATTGCTCGATGGCAAGGCCGGCAAGAACGTACGCCTCACCATCAAGAACACCAAGGGCAAGACTTTCGATTTCACCATCAAGGCGATTTCGCAGAGCAATCAGCAGGAGCTGCTCTACAAACGCTGGGTAGATAGAAACCGTGCCATCGTGGATAGTGTATCAAAGGGCAGAATCGCCTATGTTCACGTAAAGGCAATGAACAGCGAGAGCTTCCGCACCGTATATAGCGAACTCTTGAGCGACAAGAACCGCAACAAGGATGCCGTAATCGTGGATGAGCGCCACAATGGTGGTGGCTGGTTGCACGATGACCTCTGCACCCTGCTCAGCGGCAAGCAGTATCAGGAGTTTGTGCCTCATGGAAAGGTTGTGGGCAAGGATCCATTCAACAAGTGGACCAAGCCATCCTGCGTTCTGATCTGCGAGGACGACTACAGCAACGGTCATGGTTTCCCATGGGTATATAAGGAATTGGGCATCGGCAAGCTGATTGGTGCACCGGTGGCTGGAACAATGACTGCCGTATGGTGGGAGACGCTGATGGACCGCAGTCTGGTATTCGGTATTCCTCAGGTAGGTTGCCGCGACATGCGTGGCACCTTCGGCGAGAACACCACCCTTTATCCACATGTAGAGGTGTATAACTCTCCTGAGGATTACATCACCGGTCATGACACCCAGCTCATCAGAGCCGTGGAGGAAATGATGAAGAAGTAAGGGAAGGATAAGTTCAATATTCCCCAGCCTGCATTGAAAAGTGGGCTGGGGATTTTTTATATATAAGCCCTTTATAATGCAGAAAATACTTTTTTTTATTCACACACCTATTTTTCTCTGAAATAATTTGGCTGTTTACATATTTATTATTACTTTTGCCATGTAAATGCGTACTTTTAAGTGCGAAGAATATGAAGTAAACTATAAGATTATGAACAATCTTTCAAAATCTAAATACATTACTTTCTGCCAATGCCCAAAGGCATTGTGGCTAAAGATGTATAAACCAGAAGAAATTGAGATAGACCCATTGACGCAAGCCCGTTTTGATGCCGGTACGGAAGTGGGAAATCTTGCCAAAAGTTTATTTGGCGAATATACGGAAGCGACAGTCTGCAAGATGACAGCCGACGGGAATCAACGCCCCGACCTTCAGGCTATGATTGCCGCAACCCAAAAGCTGATTGCTGATGGGGCGGAGAACATTGCCGAGGCTGCTTTTATATACGACGGATGCTATTGCGCCGTCGACCTGCTGCACAAGACACCCCAAGGCTATGCCATATATGAGGTGAAAAGCAGCACCGACCTGAAGGAGCTGGAAGTGTATGCACAGGATGTGGCATATCAGAAATATGTGCTCACCAATTGCGGGCTTACCATAACGGGCACTTATCTTGTAAACATCGATAACGAATATGTACTTGACGGCGAACTCGATGTGAAGGGATTCTTCCGCATAAACGATATCAGCGAGGCGGTTGCCAACGAATATATCAAGGTGCCAGCCCTTGTAAAGGCTGCAAAGAAGGTGCTCGAAGGTGGAGAACCCAAGCAGGATTTGGCTGAATATTGCAAAAAGCCATACGCCTGTTCGTTCTGGAACTATTGCAGTCGCAATGTCATACCTTCGCCATCAGTCTTCAACCTGTACCGCATGTCTTTCAAGAAGGCATTGGAACACATGAACGAAGGCCGTCTGTCGTTGGAAGATATGAGACAGGAGAAGCTCACCAACCTACAGCAGTTGCAGTTGGAATGCACATTAGGCAATACTTCCTATATCAACAGGAAGGCTATCGGTGAGTTTCTGAAGAAGCTCTCCTATCCGCTTTATTTCCTCGACTTCGAGACCGAGCAGACCGTGATACCGAAGTATCAGGGCACGCATCCATACCAGCAGGTCACATTTCAGTATTCGCTTCATTACATAGAGCATGAAGGAGGCGAATTGAAGCATCGTGAGTTTCTCGGCATATCGGGCGAAGACCCTCGCCGTGCTCTAGCCGAGCAACTCTGCAAGGACATCCCGCTCAACGTCTGCACCACAGCCTACAACAAGGCTTTCGAGTGTACCCGTCTGAAGGAACTGGCAGAGGCATTCCCCGACCTGGCGTCGCATCTTCTCAACATCGAATCCCACATTGTGGATCTTCTCGATCCGTTCCGTGCCGGCTATTACTATATGCCTGCTATGAACGGTTCGTTCTCCATCAAGAAGGTGCTCCCCGCATTGTTCCCCGATGATCCCGAACTCGACTACCACAACCTCAGTGGTGGTGTTCAGAATGGCGGCGAGGCAATGAGCATTTATCCTCAGATACAGTTTATGGAGCCGGAAAAGCAAAAGAAGGCTCGCCGAGCACTGCTAGACTACTGCTGCCTCGACACGCTGGCGATGGTGAAGCTGTGGGAGAAGCTGAGGGAAGTGAGTGAAGAAGTTTAAGCAAACGATAAAATACAATATTATGGAAAAAGCTATAAAAATTCTATTGGAGGCATTCGTAAATAACTTAAAAGATTCAAAAATACAAACAGCAGAGCAATATAAACAAGTTCGCAATGCTTTAGCAAAGGAGGACGTATTCCAGACCGATGTAGAAAAGAACTTTCTTACTCTGGTTATCAAGCTTATAGCGAACAATCGCGAAGACGAATGCATAAAGTTGATAGGCTTATTAAGATATTCGGTATGCGTCTACAATTGGGGCAGCCTGAGAAGCTACGAAACTTACTGCAACAAGTTTACAGACTTTCTGGAAAAGCTGCTTAGTTCTGGAGCAGCAAGTAAGAAAAGCATAAAGAAGAAAATAGCTTCAGCTTGTACGACACCTACACTTAGCGACACGGAAGAAAGCTGGCTTAAAACGGCTTTTGCAAAACGTACCGTATTTCTGCACGAACAACTAATGACGAAGTTTATGGGTCGTCTGCGTCGTCAGGACCGCATTTCCGGTAATAAGGTATGGTTGCCTTTAAGCTATATAGCGAAGCTCTACAAGAAAGCTGGCAAGACCAAAGAATTCACAGAGTGGTTGAGAAAACTGGCAGAAGGCATTTTTGTGCAATATGAGGACGACAACAAAGAGATAAAAAGCGTACAGTTTAAAGCTCAGCAGGTGTTTCTCGTCTTTGAGAAAAAGGAAAACTCTGACGGCACATACGACGTTAAAGTCGCTTTGTCTGCATCCAATAAGTGCTATACGGCATATACCCCAACCGGAGAGGGCAATACCAAAGTGCCCATGATCGTGAAGGACATATCCGATATAGCCATAGACCATGTGAAGCCTATCGACCTGACTCTAAGAGAACTGGACGACAAAGGCAGGATTCCAAATCTGAAAATGGTTTCGGAATCTTTTAGGGATATGATGGGAAGACCTGAGAAGGCAGACAAAGACATTGAAGACGAATCGCTTGACCAGTTATATAATAATGTTGACATCTCTAAACTTACCGACGAACTTAATCTTATAAGAACAGACGGTGTACTTAGACTTATGGTTTCTGAATATAACGGCAAGAAGAGCAACTCTACTGCATACAACAAGATGATCAAGATAAAGGGCAAAGAAGAATACTTGGGCTTGCTGGGAGAAGCACTTCTGGACGATGAGACAATCTATCTTTATCAGCGTCTCAATGAGCGTAACGCTAAGACACGAGCTTCAAGGGAAGAACCGAAAGGCACAAAAGTAAAGATATCCCAGAAGATTATTAACCTGATTTGACATTCCTGATTTTCCGGCATCACATTCCGGTTCTTCCGAATAAAGAAACTTGGTGCAAAGGCAAAAAAGCATTACCTTTGCACCCAGTTTTATTCACTTAAGCAAAATAGGGTTATGACAATATAAGTAAAGAATACGAATACTACAGAAGATATGCAAGTTCAAAACTTATTGTTCCCCCCCAAAAAACACAATAAGATATGAATACAAGATTAACAAAAGAAGATCGAGCAATAATCAAGAAAGCCAGAGGTAATAAGTGTTCCGGACCAATCTACAGCGAGGATGGACTTCGCTTGTTGACAGTACTCGGCAATCCAGAGTACCTTGAAGTGAAAGACGGTGTGAAGGCTATTTGCGATGACGCATGCCAAGGACTTAACAATCTTCATGATATGGTGTTGCCAGCATCTGTTGTCGACTTGGGCGAAGAAGCGTTCGCAAGCTGCCACAAACTCTTCAAGATAACAATGCCTGGAGTAGAATTTATCGGGAAAGAGTGTTTTGGTCTTTGTGATAATTTAAAGGAAATAGCCTTACCTGAGACATTGCGCCAGATTAGAGCAGGTGCCTTTGCTGACTGCAAAGCTTTGGAAGAGATAAATATTCCAAGTCACCTGAAGATTATCAACGAGTCTGCGTTCAGAAATTCCGGACTGAAAAGTCTCAACATCGTGATAAGCGAAGACTGCAAGTGCTGGATTTATGACAGATCCTTTGCTTATTGCAAGCATCTGGAGTCTGCATATCTAAACAAGAATGTGAAGATTATGGAGCGAATGGCGTTTGCCGGCTGCACTTCACTAAAGACGATTGAGTTTGAGAATCCGTCATTGACATGCTGTGCTGGTGAAATAAACGCAACGATGCTCATTGGCTGCACATCTCTCGAAAAGATTATAGTGCCAAAGAACAAGTACAACCATTATCCAGACTTTAACATCCAGGGATATGAGTCCGCTCAGTTTGAGACTCGCGACTTCAATAGTCTTATAACTCCGAAAGAATAGACAGAGACTCTCGTTGGCACTATCTAAGACATGATTGCAACTAAGATTGCAACAAAAAGTTAATTTTTGTTGATTTTCTATGGTCTGATTTTTTTATTTCAGAAAAACAGGGTAAATTTCGCGCGACAACATTTTTAAACATTAAGAAATATGGTGAACAAAAACGAAACAACAAACAGTGAAAAGAAGCCTATCATCGACAACGATGAGGCTTTGCGTCTTATCGACCTCATCCAGCAGGGCGACTCCAATGCGGAGAACGAGTTGGCAGAACTCGGTTCTGTCTTTATCAAGGCTGTGGCAAAGCAGTATGTGGGCAAGGGACTCTCTGACGAAGAACTCATTGCAGCCAGTCGTTACGGAATGTTACGTGCCAGCCACAAGTTCGACAAGTCGCGTGGCTTCACCTTTGCTGCTTATGCCGTATGGTGGATGCGCCAGGCTATTCTGCAAGAGATCCGTAAAAAAGAAAACAACTAAACGACGAAGAATATGATACGCAAAAATTGGGGTGACGACGGTGCACTTACACTCATCAAAGTGGTTCTTGAAAGGACTGAGGACCAAGAGTTGAGAGAACAACTGCTGGAGTTTCTTCAAAACAACGAAGAGCTACGGTCAGATGCTCACAAGAAAGACTTCTATACATTCGCCACCACTCTTGCAAAAGAGTGGCTGGCAAGTAATCAGTCATAAAGTAACAAAACAATATAGATTTTCCCTCCATCAGAATAAAAGGTCAAAACGAAAAGAAAATGAAAATATATCTGAAAGTAAAGAAAGACAATGCCTATCGCGTTGACAGCCTTTGGAGCAAGCACATCAAAGAGCAAATTCTGGAAACTGTCAAAGAAGTAAGTCAGAATTGGATGTTTGAGCCGAAGTTATATCCTATGTTTTATCAAGAGGATACGCATAGCCACTTTGTTGAAGCAAACAACGAACGTTTCTTCTTCGAATGGTTGATGTACGAGCTTTGCTTTGTTTGGGAACTAAACGATTTTGAAGGATACGAAGACGAGTACTCTGATTTTGCACGCGAAAGAGATGTATTTTTAGATAAAGATAAGGTAGAGCCTTCTAAGGAATACGTCTATATCGGTTCGTACATATATGGACAGGAAGAACCGCTTACTCTCCCAGGACTTGTGTTCGACCCCGAATACGCAGAGGATGATGGTGAGGTTTTGGCAGAATGTATGTTTACGAGTGATTTTGAAGACGAACGTCTGAGACGGGCATATATGTCTAATGGAAACTATGAGGAATGTGAAAAGGATACTCCAGCTTTGTAGCATAGCCTTGTTGGCATTGTCTATATGCTCTTCATGTTTGAACAAGTCTTCCGATACAAGTCTCGATAAGAGCTATGGTAAGTCTGACTCTACCGAGATTTACCATACAATAGTCTCTGACGACAGTCTCGTGACAGCCATCTGGCATGACACAGGCGAAGGCGGAACCGCACCCGATATAGATTGTGTGGTGAAATTCAAATCAGAAGATGGCAAGCTGCACGAGGAGCATAGACCTTTGCTGCAACTTGCTCATTCTAATGATGATTACAGCCACCATGAAGTGCAGAAGATTGTAAGTCTTGACGATGAATACGGCAATCGCTCCTACGTGTTCTTCCTCTCTGCTAAAGTGGGAAGCAACGAGTACGCTCACGACATTGTGGCTTTCGAGGTAGCCGGTGACAGTCTGCGACCATTGTACAACTATACCATAAAATAAAAACCCAGTTTTATTCACTTAAGCAAAATAGAGTTATGACAATACTTGATAAAATTACAGAATACATCGCAGGCAATCCCAAGCGACCTTTGCTTATCTGGTTTCACTCAAACAGCGAAATCGATGAGGCAAGACGCAGCATTGCGAGTATTCCCGGATGTGCAACATGTGGAGACAACGTTTACGAAAAGGACGGCGCTGTTATCGAAAAGAAAAAGATCTCAGATAGTGAAGGTATCAGATTTTTCCTGTTCCATCGCTACTTTGGGCAGCTGAAGGCTCCATTTCTGAAATATGCTATCGACTTGATGAACAAGACAGGACTTCCGGTTGTATATATAGCCAACGACTATTCAAAGGAAGAAGAGCCGCAACTCAATGTCGCAGCATTTGATGAATGGGATTATAATGAGATTTCAAGTAGAAACGATTGTTGTTTATAAGTATAAATACAACGATAGGTTTTAATTAGTATAAATACAATGGAGAAATATCATATAGGACAAGAGATTCTGAAAGAGGTAAAGGCAAAGTTTCCTTCAGTGGCAGCCTTTGCCAGAGAACTGTGCAAGTCGAGCTCTGCCACGTACGAGATATTCGGCAAGACGAGTCTCGATACCGACTTGTTGCTGAAAGTCTCAAAACTGCTGGACAGAGATTTCTTCCGCGAATTCTCTGAGAAATGTCTGAACGGAGAAGTGGCGGTAGTAGATAAGCAGACGGCAGAGAACAGCATCTCGCTGCTCCTGCCAGAAGATAAACTGCATACTGTATCACCACCCCAAGCAAAGGATGTGGTGGAAGAATATCTTCTGATACCTCGCAAAAAGCCACTCGTAGTGTTCTACAGTGGGGCACGCAGTCGCAACCTACCCCGTTTTGTATGCAAAAAGGGTGAGGAAATATATGGCGAAGGCATGGTGAGAATAATAAAGCTCGAACCAGCAGAGCTGATGCATTTTGAACTTGGCGTGATGTCGCTCGCCAAAATGCCGCAGAAGGTGGTCGTGATAAAATGCACTATGGCAAGAGACTATAACTCCCATGTGCTCATTGCCGAAAGACTGGCGGAGGAGTCGGGAAAGCACGTCGTGCTGCTATGCCTTGACCCTATCCATATTCCTACGCTGCCCAATGGCCGAGTGGTACTGAAGTCGCTTGCCGTATCTACTTTCAAATCTTGGAACCAACGTGTACACATATTCATAGCCGATGATATGGAAAAGCGTTTCGCTTATCTCATCGAACTGTTCCAAGCCATTAAAGGCGAGGGATATATGGACAGAATATACGATAGCATAGAGGGCAACGAAAATTGGGCAGACACATTGAAAGATTTGCTGGAGGAAGCAAAGCTGAATCTTATTACTTTCGAAGACATTGTGTTGGAAGAAAGCAACGATGAGGACAATCGTCAGGTGGAATATCATCAGGTGAGCACCATTCAGCCCCCAATTAACGACTTGAACCGGTCAGAAAGGATTTCACATATCCGCACCCATCTGCGTTATCGTATGATTAAGGAGACTGGTGAGATATTAGAGTATGAGCCAATGAGCTTCGACCAAGTGAAGGTAATGAATAATACAGAAGAGATGTAAGTTCAAGACATGCTATTCTTTTATGGATACAACTAAAAGAATAATAAATATGAATACAAGATTGACAAAAGAAGATCAAGCAATGATCAAGGAAGCCAAAGGCAACAAGGTTTCCGGACCAATCTACAGCGAGGACGGACTTCGCTTGTTGAAAGTACTCGGCAATCCAGAGTACCTTGAAGTGGAAGATGGTGTGAAGGCAATATGTGACGAGGCATTCCAAGGACTTGACAATCTTAATGATGTTAAAAAAAGAATCATGCTTTATGGAGTATTTGACCACAGTATACTATCGCATTGAAGGCAAACCAAATGACCTTCAAGAGATATATGACCAGTATAGGACGCTTCTAAACAAGAAACTGCTTGAAGAGGGTAAAGCCAAGTCTGTATCTTACGCAAGTATGGTGTATAGTCTCGGAGTAGATACCAAAGAACAATATCTTCGGGGCAACATTATAAAATGTGAGTTCGTAGATAATTCATTGAGTATTGAAGCCGAGGAAGATTGGGTGACAGCAGACTTCCGACATCCGCTTGAAAGCCACTATGAAGGTATGACCATATACTATATGGTGGAAAGTTATTGCGATGAGACTTATGCAACAAATGATGCAGAGGGGAAATATTTCCCGACACGCGTCAGTGTGGACTTTCATTTGAAAGAGCCTGTTTTGTGTGGTTACGAGCGGTTCAACAGTATGGATGAGGCATTAGCCTATTTCGCACGTATCTTGAAACGTGACACTCTTACTGTTGATGACATCCACAAGTGGAACTGTGAGCATTGGAAGGACGGCTTCATCTATTTCAATGAGTATGAGGTTGATTTACGATGATGCAGTTGTCGAGATAATAACAGAGAAAGAATATGATACACAAAGATTTAGGCGACATCCGTGCGCTAACACTCATCAGAGTGGTTCTCGAAAGAACGGAAAACGAAGAGTTGAGAAATCAACTAGAGGAGTATCTTCAAAACAAAGAAGAACTGTGGTTGGACTCTCACAAGGAAGACTTCTATACATTTGCCACCACACTCGCTAAAGAGTGGCTGGCAAGTCATCAATCATAAAGTATCGAAATTATATTACAAATAATAATAGACAAAGGCAATGAAAATATTCATGAAAGTAAAGAAGGATATAGCATATAATGCACCATATCCTTGGACCAAATTCATCAAAGAGCAGGTTCGTGAAACGGTATCACAAGCATATCACTTTATGTTTAACCCTAAGTTTTATCCCATGTTTTATCAAGAGGATACACACAGTCACTTCATAACTGCTGCCAATGGTGAACGATTCTTCCCAACACCACTCAAATATGTACTTTGCTTTGTGTGGGAATATGATGATTACGAGAGTGCCGACGACTACCTTGAGGTTGCAAGCAAAGCAGATATTTATCTAGATGACGATGAAGGCAATGTGCTGCCACCTAAGGAATACGTCTATCTCGGTTCATATAAAGATGGACAAAGAGAGCCACTCCGTCTTCCAGGGCTTGTCCTCGACACAGAGAAATATGGTAATATATTGGCAAACTGCATGTTTACGGATGAATTCTCTGATAGACAACTGAGACGAGTCTTTGAGGCAAGACTATAAGCTGCATGAGAGGAATATTTCATTTTTGTGCCATTACACTACTGGCATTGTTTACATGCTCTTCATGCCAGAACATGTCACAGAACGTAAGTCTCGATAAGTCAACAAATAAATCTGACTCTATCGAGATTTATCACACTATCGTCTCTGATGACAGTCTCGTAACAGCCATCTGGCATGATACCGGCAGCAAGGAGTATGCCCATGATATCGTTGCTTTCGAAATAAGTAGTGACAGTCTGAGATATTTGTATAACTATAAAATCGATTGACAAGACATGGAATCAGATTTAGCTATCTTTGCATCCCAAATGCATAATATAAAAGTACGCTACCACATTGTGGGAAAACAAGAAGAGTTGCAAGAGATACATAACCTCTATCAGACTTTCAAACAGAAAGAACGCCCTGCTATGGAAGAAGACGAGGATGCTGATTGGGAAGGGAACATCATTTTAGCTCTTGGTGTTGACTATGGAACTAGCAATCTATGTGGCAATATCAAGAAATGTAAGCTTTCAGAAAACTTTCTCTATATAGAAGCGGATGAACTCGCATTGATTACCGACTTCCACATTCTTCTCAAAAATCGTTTCAAAGATTTGGAAATCTATTTCGCCACAGAAGACTCAGGAAACGAAATGTATGTAACTAATGATGCTGAAGGCAAGTATTTTCCAGACCTACCAGAGGAGCATTTCATAGCGCCATTAGATTATTGAAACGAAATTTCATTTTTCCAACCTTACTGGTAAGGACTACAAGTTTTTTTGAATACATTTATAACGCTTGCAAGCTGTGTGATTTCCAACAAAACCAATAGCCAAAAAATGAGGGTGTGCCATAAACCTATGACACACCCTCTCATATATTTACAGGCTTGGCATCTGAATCTCAGGAATCACCAGATCAGCCTCATTTTCTATCTTGTTGTTAAAGAACATACAATAATATATAGGCATATAAGTGATTCCGTTTTCTGTATAAACCTTCTGCTCATTGCTCAGCACCACAGCCTCATGAATATGATATTCCGGGGTATCCAGAAACTTATCAAGTGCACTATGCACTGTATAATCCTTACCCGACTTGATTTCCACAGGCAAGACCGTCAGGTTTCTGTAATCATCAATCAGATAATCCACCTCACCTTTCTGCTTGTTATCATAATAATGAAGCACATAACCATGGGCATGAAATTCCTGAGCTATGACCGACTCATATACAGCACCCAAATTCACACTCCGCTCATCCCTCAACACGGCATTGATATTCGTACCATAAAGAATACTGGTCAATAACCCCACATCGTTCATATAGAGCTTCAGTAAATTCTTGCTCTCCGACTCTATCAACGGAAAACTAGGATTGCTGATAGCCTGCACCGACAATGCTACCCCAGAATTCGTAAGATACTCAAATTCCTCAGCATAGTCGCTAAACTGCTTATGCGCCTTCAAGCCTTCGATGTTCTTTACGATGATACGCTTTTTCTTATTTTCCATATTCGATGGAATCATATCATATATCTTTCTGATAACAAGTTTGCGCTCATCATCATACTGCGATGCATCTATCTTATAAAGCGCATGAATATCCCGCTGAATACTGCGCACTTGAGCCATATTTCTATTTTCAAGAAATTTATTGACGGCATCAGGCATTCCTCCCACGAGCAGATAAATCTTAAACTGCTGGAGCATATAGTTATGCATCGACTCATTCAAGGCTTTCCTATCCAGAAAACTATGCCGCATGCTCTCTATCGCCTCCTTTCCACACCCCATCGCCCACAAGAATTCCTCGAAATCAAGAGGATACATCTGTTGGACAGCGATACTGCCGATGGGCACAGAAGGGGTTTGCGACAAGGCGACACCCAGTTGGGAGCCACTAGCCACATATCGGTATTTACCATCCTCGTTGAGAAACTTAAGCATGGTCATCAAATGAGGATAACTCTGTATTTCATCAAGAAAAACCAGGGTATCATCCTTACTTCCGAGATTGTTACCTGCCATGGCACCCAACTGCAAGTAAAAGTCTTCCTTGCTCCTTACTGTTTTAAAGATACCATCTCCCTCTTGGTCTGCCTTGAGATTTATCTCAACAAAATGCTTGAAAAGTTTCTTTCCCACATATCTTATCAGATACGATTTACCTATCTGCCTTGCACCATTGACAAGCAGAATCTTCCGAGGTTCGTGAAGAAGAAATTTCTCCAAATTTTCTGCAAATTTACGTTCTAACATAAGCCTTTCATTTAATCCGGTGCAAATATACTCATTTTCAATTAATTACACAAGCTTTCAGGACTTTTTCTTTCATTTTAGGCTCAAAAAGAGGAATTATTCCATTAAAACAGGGGGTAAAAAGAGGAATTATTCCGTTAAAATAGGGGGTTAAAACAGGAATTATTCCGTTAAAATAGGTATCAAAAAGAGGAATTATTCCGAAAAATCATCTTATACCTGAAAAGAGCGTGATTGCCAAACAAAGCAATCACGCTCTTTCGCTAATAACATTATAATATTCCGAGGGATGAAAGAAAAAACTTAGCAAACTTTCTTCTTGCGCTCACAATAGCGTTCGCATTGGGCACAGATGTCATATCCCAGCATGGCACCCAGGATGAAATCCTCTTCCGGCGTAAGCTGGCATAATGGTTTGGTGACTATCATGCGGATAGCATCCAGGCATTCCTTCTTACCAAAGAAGAGATTCAGACGGTCGTTGCCAACCGGCTGGATGATGTAATCAATGTTCTGACGCTCTAATCTTGTTATGGCAAAAGACTCATATTTCTTGTTGAAGGTGTAGAGCACCAGGCGGCGCACGCCCTTCTTATATTCATATATATGATTCATCAGAACCTTCAAATCTACTGGTGTTGCGATTTCCTGCTGCATACTATCCGAATTAATCAAGTTTAAAATCAAGAATCAGAGAATTCCGTCATTCTCTAATTCTTGAAAAATATTTTTTTAATTATAACGCTGGCTTGATGGCCTCGAGCCAGGCATCGATGCGCTCCTCTGTCTTGTCATCCTCGTTCACCTCGTCAAGTGCCAGTCCCAGGAACTTGTCGTCCTCAACAGCCTCACTGTCATCATAGGTGTATTCATCAGTAGAAACACCAGGCAATACGGTAGCACCAGCCTCAACAGCAGCATCATAGAGTTCCTTCATGCCGCCGCAGAATGTATCAGGGTAAGACTCGCTGTCGCCACAACCAAACAGGGCCACAGTCTTGCCAGCCAAGCCGGCACTCTTCAGTGTCTTCACGCCATCATACCAGTCATCCTGCATCTCGCCGGCACCCCATGTAGAAGTACCGAGAAGAAGATTCTCGTGACTTGCGATAGTAGCATCATCGATGTTAGCTACATCTACAGCTTCCACGCCCAACTTAGAGGCGATGGTTTCGGCAATCGACTGGCATGAGCCAGTGGAAGAGCCATAAATTACGATAGTTGTTTTCATTTGTCCTTAATCTCTTTTAGTTACATTTATTTTCGGGTGCAAAGATACTGCCTTTTCCCTTTATCTGCAATACCTAAAAATGATGGTTTCCTAGAAATACCTAGATATGGGGATAGGAGAAAAGTTTTAGGATTGTTTATCCTAAAACTTCCGGAATTTGAGGAGTTTTAGGACGATTTATCCTAAAACTTTCTTAAATTTTATACTTTTAGGATGATTGAGCCTAAAAAATAGTATCTTTGTACCTAAAATATAAATACTTAATTCGATGAAAGATTTTGCTGCGATAGATTTCGAAACGGCCAACCAGCAGCGTACAAGCGTCTGCTCGGTGGGCA
>ERZ1031897.336-NODE-336-length-17158-cov-6.080044_pt1 | contig 17158 bp, 18 predicted proteins | sample MGYA00517881_ERZ1031897 | MGnify/ENA primary metagenome ERZ1031897 (study PRJEB33719, sample SAMN04261280) | wastewater metagenome | biome: rural village; feature: human; material: feces | host: Homo sapiens | place: El Salvador | collected 2013-01-07 ... | reverse complement strand
CAAAGAACAGTTTTTGCAGCAAATCGAAAAAAACAGCATTTAAATACAGTGGAGTGATAAATAAGCCCGTAAATATTCCGCTTTCAAAAATCGGCAAAGATTGCGGATTAGTCGAAATACAAACAAGATGGCTTAAGATTTACGATATGCTCGGAATCTTTTTTATTCCCGTAAGGTTTAATACTGCGGCAGAAATACTTGTAATTCCTAAAACCGCAAATTGCAGCGAAGAAGTCCTGACGGGCAAACAAGCTATTATAGGATACAAAAAGAAAGCCGGAGGCGGATTTTCTGATGATTATGAAATCAGAGAATACCGTGACGGCGACAATCTGCGTAATGTTCACTGGAAATTATCTGCCAAAAATGATGATTTAATGGTTCGAGAACCGAGCCTGCCGATTTACAAGAATTTTAAAATTATGCTTATGCTTGGCGACAACCCCGAAAACAACAATAAAGTTTTGGCGAAATTTGCAGGCGTTTGCAAGAACGCAATAAAAAATGAAATTCCGTGTACGGTGTGTACTACCAAAAATGCAGGTGCATATCCCCTTACCCCTCAAACAAATATTTATTCCATATACAAAGCAATTTATACACGGCAAAATCTCGGTAACGCAGATACTTCAAATGCAGAAATTCACAGTATTTTTGCCGACTCCGAGGAGGTGGCAAAATGAAAAAATATTTGCTTTCCACTCTGGCAGACGGTATATGCGTAGTTCTTTTGTCGGTCTGCCCCATACTCTGCTATGCAAGCGCATTTTCGGTTAAACTCGAAGCTTCGGTACTGATTATGGCGGCTGTATTATTTTCAATTGTTTTCAGCCTGCTGTCAGCCTTTGTAAAAAACAATTTGAAATACGCTTTATGTATGACAGTAATCGCTTTTGTGGCATTTTTGGTATTTGTCTTTGCAAATGAGCGTATTTTTGCACAGGCAAACTACGCAATTAACAAACTGCTTGAACTGTATTCGGTTTATCTTCCTGTTTACAGCAACATCAAATTTGCAAGTTATATAGCGAACGACGCTACAGGATTCTTTGTTTTGCTGTCATTAATTCTGAACGGATTGTTTTCTTTCTTAATATCACGAATTAAATCAATCAAAATTGCAGGACTTTTGAGCATTGCGTTACTTGTACCCTGCTTTGTACTTGTAAACACTTTGCCCGACCTTGTACCGCTGCTTATAATATTTACAGTTCTGTTTGCGCTTTACTTTTCATCACAGACAAGACAATTAAACTATGCACACAGCGGTGTAATAACTGCGGTTTGTGCCGTTATTTTGGCTGTACTCATTACTGTTTTGACTGTAATAAATCCGGTTGCCAATTATGAAAGACCGAAGTGGCAGGACAATATGCTGAATACAGTACAAACTCTCACGGGAATGAAACCTTACAACGGCAGCGGCAAAATCTCATCCGCTCTTGCCGAAGTAGGAAATAATGTCAGCTCCGAAGTAGATTTTTCAAATGCAGGCGCACTTACTCAAACAGGGAAAAAGGTTATGACTGTCACATCAAGTACAGACGGCAGAATTTACCTTAAGAGTATGGCATATGCAAATTACGAAAACAACAAATGGTCTGTACTTACCGATGAGCAGGCAGACAACTATCCGCAGGATTATCAATCCTTTATTATGACTATTATGACGCAGTATTTCGAAGAGGCAGAAACCGTAACCATTGACACCGTAAACAAAGAAAATGTTATTTACACACCCTATTATCTTAATTATATCAACAACAATTTTTCGCCTGTATGCGATGTGTTCATAGCAAACACCGACAAGGCAACAAACTACACTATGTTTGTTATACCGTATTCCGAGGAAAATATTAACGACTTTTCACGAATAGAAATAAGTGGCACCTCAAAATACGATGATTTTGCACAATGCTATTTATCTCTGCCAAACGATACCAAACAGGCAATGCTTGAAATTGCCGAGCGCAACAATATTAAAGATTTATCCAAGAGTGATATTTCTCAAACGGTTGCGGCGGTTAAGGACTTTGTTTCACATTCCGCATCGTATTCTCTCAATACACAAAAAGTACCCGATGGCAGAGATGTTGCAGAATGGTTTTTAAACGATGCCGAAACAGGTTATTGTATGCATTTTGCAAATGCCGCCGCCGTAATGTTGAGAGCCTTAGGCGTTCCCGCAAGATATGTAACAGGGTATTGCGCAAATGTAGTTGACGGCAAGGCGACAGTCACCTCAGACAATGCCCATGCTTGGGTGGAATACTTTGACGAACGAATCGGCTGGATTCCTCTTGACGCTACATCATCTGATTTTGAAGTGCCGCAAGCTACCGAATCAGTGCAAACAACAACGCAGGCACAGACAACCTCTCCTACCGTTCAGCCTACTACACAGGCACAAAATACTAAGCCTGTAAAAACAGAAGTAAAGGCAAAAATTTCAACACCTGCCATAATTGTTATAATTATTTTACTGATTATAGCTTTGGAAATCTTAAGAATTATTTTAATACGGTATTACAGAAAATACAGTTTTACTCACAAAGATTATAAATCAAGAGTAATCTGCATTTACAGATATTTAAATAAACTTTCCGTTCATTCAAAAGTCAGAATACCGAAAAAAATTGAAAATATCTGTACCAAAGCAAAGTTTTCCACGCACAATATTTCTGATGAAGAATATAAAATTGTTCTTAATTATGTATTAACATTCAGAAATAAAACAATCGGTAAAATGCCGATTGTTAAAAAGCTGTATTGCATAATAATTCTCGGTATATAAGTAAAAGCTGTACCCCGCAAAGGGATACAGCTTTTTGCTTTACCGCAAGATTACTTACAACCGCAACCCTGTTTTAACTCAAAACTCTGACAGTCTGTGCACTGACATACTGTTGGGTTTGATTCATGTGTACCAACCTTAATTGTTTCAAGTGAGCAGTAGTGTTCAGTCTCGTTGTTATGAGAACAGTTATTTACGGTGCATTTAATACTACGGTTTACATAGGAGTTGTTCATCATTGTAAATCACCTCATACATTATTAGCGAACACTGCGCCGTTGCAGTTCTGTTCGCCCTCTTATTGTCTGCAAAACAACAGTAAATATACCTCACCAAATTCACACTTAATAATAAAATATATTGAGGTGATTTTATGACAGCGATTTCAACTGCCATACTGATTATTTTTGCGGTTATGGGAATAATATACTGCGTAAGGGAAATTACATATTTCCTTTATAAAAACAAAAATAATTGCTCAATCATTATTGTTACTCCGCTTGAGGGAGAAAATCAAAATGCCGAATTTATATTGCGAGGTGCGGCGTCAAGATTAAGATGGTTTTGTCGTGGCGGTAAAGACTGCATACTTTGCCTTGACTGCGATATGGACGAAGAAACCGAAAACATTTGTAAAGCCTTGTGCAAAGAATACGGATTTATTCGTATGATAAAAAAGACTGAACTTATACATCTTTTAAACGAATAATCGCAAGGTGTATTGTTAATGCAAAAAAACAGTGCTATAATAATTAATATTGTGGCAGATTACCGCTGTATTTTTTAAGGAAACAGGTATGTTTTTATGGATAACAATACACTTTTACAGCTTGAAGGCTATGTTGAAAGCGTAGTTTACAGAAACGAAGAAAACGGTTATACCGTTGTTGAAATATCTGACGATGACGACTATATAACAGCTGTCGGCATTATGCCAAGGGTACATCAGGGCGACCTTTTAAAGCTCACAGGCAATTATAAGGAACATCCTAATTACGGCAGGCAATTCTCTGCCCAGGTCTGTGAGCTTTGCCGTCCGAGCGGTACAGCAGGGATTCTGCGTTACCTTTCTTCCGGTGCAATCCGTGGAATAGGCGCAACAACCGCACAAAGGCTTGTATCTGAATTTGGCGAAAAAACTCTTGATGTTATGGAAAATGAACCCGAAAGAGTAGCAATGCTCAAGGGAATTTCAAAATCAAAGGCAGAAGATTTTTCTCTGCAACTAAAGCAAAGCACGGGTATCCGCTCGCTTATATTATTCCTCGGAGAATACGGAATAGGCAATGCTGCGGCTGTTAAAATTTTCACAGAACTCGGAACTTCCGCTATTGAACAAATTAAAGAAAACCCGTACATACTTTGCAGCGGAGAGTTCGGCATAAGTTTTCAGACTGCCGACTTTATTGCAAAAAAGCGTGATTTTGACGAGCAGAGCACAGAGCGACTTCGTGCCGGAATTGCTTATATTTTAATACATAACGAAGGCAACGGTCATACCTGTTTGCCTTTTGAGGTTCTCTGCAAAAAAGCCGCAGATTTTCTGAAAGTTGACATAGCACTTATTGCTTCAACAATGCAGGAAATGATTTTCGACCGCTCGCTTATCAAAGACAATGTAAACGATAAAGAATTTATTTTTTCTCCTAATACCCATCTTTGTGAACTTTATATAGCCTCAAGAGTGAAAATGCTGCTTGGATTTGCGGCTGAACAAATTAAAAATATTGACACCGAAATTGAAAAATGCGAAAAAAATGACGGAATAGAATATGCCGCACTGCAAAAAGAGGCAATCACACAGGCACTCACAAAAGGTATGCTTGTACTGACAGGCGGTCCGGGCACAGGTAAAACCACAACATTAAACGCTATTATTAAAATATTGCAAAACAACGGCAAAAAAGTTTTGCTTGCCGCACCGACAGGAAGAGCGGCTCAACGAATGAGTGCTTTAACGGGAGTTGAGGCAAAAACTATTCATCGTCTGCTTGAAGTAAGCTGGGACAAGCACGATAAACCTATTTTTAATAAAAACGAACGCAATCAGCTTAAATGTGACGCCCTCATAGTTGATGAGGTTTCTATGGTTGACACCTTTATTTTTGAAAGCGTTATGAAAGCCTTGCCTATCGGTTGCCGCCTTATACTTGTCGGCGACTCTAACCAGTTGCCGTCTGTAGGGCCGGGAAATATTCTCGGCGACCTTACCGACTGCGGAATTGTACCGGTTGTAAGGCTAAACGAAATTTTCCGTCAGGCACAGAAAAGTCTTATTGTTACAAACGCACATAAAATAGTCAACGGCGAAATGCCCGTTCTCAATGCATCTGATAAAGACTTTTTCTTTTTATTAAGGAATAACAAAACCGAAATTTCTCAAGTAATCGTTGACCTTTGCACACAAAGATTACCAAAGGCTTACGGTTACTCTGCATTTGACAATATTCAGGTGCTTTGCCCGTCAAAGAAAGGCGAACTTGGCACTGCCGAAATGAATTTCAGACTTCAAAAGGCTCTTAATCCAAAATCAGCCGATAAAGCTGAAATTGAAATTGCATCAAAAACATTCAGAATTGGCGACAAGGTAATGCAGATAAAAAACAACTACGATATAACCTGGATAAGAGATGACGGAGAGCAGGGTTCGGGAATTTTTAACGGCGACATAGGAATTATTGATTCTATCGACCGCAAAAGCCGTACGCTTATAGTTATTTTTGACGACAAGACAGCCAAATACACTTATGAATACGCAACCGATCTTGACTTTGCATATGCGGTCACTGTACATAAAAGTCAGGGTAACGAATTTGACTGCGTAATTATACCTATGTTTCAAGGGCCTCCTCAACTTTATTACAGAAATTTACTTTATACAGCCGTTACACGAGCAAAGAAAACGCTTGTGCTTGTCGGAAATCCAAAAACGGTAGAATATATGGTACAAAATAATCGCCGTACAAAAAGATACAGCGGATTAAAGGAATTTTTACTGCGAGATGAACAGTTATATTAAAAGAGCAATGCTGTTTTTGCAGGACATAATTTTCACCGTAAAGTGTCCGTACTGCGAAAAAGTTATTGACAGGAATGACTACGCCTGTAAAGAATGTAAGAGTAAATTTCCGCAAAAAGGCTATGAAACTTACGCTGTCGGAGGATACAAAACAATAGCGCCGTTTAAATATGACGGTATATTTGCAAGCGGTGTAAAAAACTTTAAATTTTACGAAAATCCGTCATATTCCCGCCAACTTGCCATACCTTTGGCTAATGAAATAATCGCAAAATACGGTGTCGGCTGTTTTGATATTATTACCGCCGTACCGATGTATTATAAAAATATGCGTGAACGTGGATATAATCAATCGGAACTTCTTGCAAAAGAATGTGCGGAAATTTTTAACATTCCTTATGCAGAACTTGTTGAAAAGCATAAGAAAAATAAAGCTCAACATACGCTTAAAGGAAAAGAACGAGAAAGCAATGTTCAAGGTGTGTACCGTGTAATTGACAGTCAAGCAGTGGCTGACAAGAATATTCTTATAATTGACGATATTATTACTACGGGTAACACACTCGGAGAATGTTGTAAGGTTCTTAAAAAAGCAGGCTGCAAAAACATATGCTGTGCAGCGCTTTGTGCGGCTATTGTATAACTTAAAAAGGTTGAAAAAATTGGAGTATTACCAATTCTTTCAACCTTTAGTTTTATTGTTTTTAGATAGTTGTGAATAAATTATGGCTTAGTAAATTGTTTTGCCAATCTTTTATAATTGCCTGACTAAGTATTCATAATTCCTAATTTTTAAAGAACATTATACTGTCATTGAAATATACTTTTGAAGAACAGTAACATCGTTTACATCAATTTTTCCGTTGTCGTTTAAGTCACAATAAATTTTATATCTGTTTTCATCAAATATTGAATCTTCTTCGACAAAAAGAGAACCGTTAAGATACATCTGCAAACTTGTAACATCATTTACATTTGTTGACTTATCGGCATTAAGATCGCCGTAATATCTGCCATTAAAATAATATAAAGTATCAATATCAATAACACCGTTAGTGTATAATTCAACAACATTTTGTACTTTATTATCAGCATAAAAGTAATTGCCCACAGGTGAATCTTCATAAATGGGATATACAAAATTTCCTGTTTTTAATGATTTAATATTATTGTTTGATGAATAATGATCCTCAACTAAAATATAATCAAATTTAACTTCTTCGCTTATTGCAGATAATTTCAAATAAAAAATATCATAATCGCTTTCAGGGCAAGGGTAAGCTAAAGTTTGTTCAATATATTCTCTTGTCAGTTTTTCAATCTTAAAAAATTCATCCCATGTAATTTTGTTATCAACACTGTAGTAGTCTTTATCTGCAAGATCAATAGATACCTTTATATCGGCATCACCAAGGTTTAATATCTGTTCTTTTGTTGAAATGCAAAACAAACATTCACTTGCGGAAAAATATTTTATTTCTGATACTGAATATTTTTCATCAATAATTTTCTTTTTATCATCGGCTTCTGACTTCTTATATTATTTTTATATTCCTCATAATCACGCAATAATTCATCACTATAAGTCTTTCCGCCGTCTTCATTTACAATAATCTCATCTAAGCGATCGTTTTTATCTGCAAATGTATATATATCTTCACAATATGAAGTTAAATCAATTTTAACCGCAACCGTATCTGTATCCGCAATATCATCAATCGCCCACATAAGTTCTCCTGTTAACTTATTTTTAAAATCGTGATTCCACATCTCTACATCACCAACGGCTGAGTTTCCCGTATCAGCCGCAAATGCTGTTGTTGTGCCGCAAAGAACAGCACTTGCCAAAATTGCTATTGCCATAATACCGCTTATAAGTTTTTTCATAATATAGCCTCCTTTAAAACATAAGTCATATTTCTTACGATTATTGTACTATATCATTAAATATCAAGCAAGTGTATTATTGTACAATCTTTCGATTAAATTGTTAGTTATTTAGACTAAACAAAATCATATACAAAAACTCCCTCCGTAAATACGAAGGGAGTAACTAATTTGATTAAATTATCAAACAGGATGAACCATATTTTTCTTGTCGAGCTTATCGCCGTTAATGCCAACTTCGGCATTTCTTCTCTTCTCAAAGAAGTCGAGAGCAACCTTCGGGAACTGAGCGTATGAAAGAACATCCTCTTCCTGCTCAATCCACTGTGAAATCTCACCTCTGAGCTTATCAAGCTCCGGCTCAAGTAAATCTGCAGGACGGCAAGTAATAATCTTCTTATCGCCGCAAATCTTCTTCTGGAATGCAGGATCAATCGGCATTGGTGTTGTGCCGTACTCGCCTGCAACAAGACCCTTAAACTCGTTTGTACACATCTTGTATCTCTCACCTGTAATTACATTGAATACAGCCTGTGTACCAACAATCTGTGATGTAGGAGTAACGAGCGGTGGGTAACCTGCATCTTTACGAACTCTCGGAACTTCCTCAAGTACCTCTGTAAGCTTGTCTTCTTTGCCTGCCTGCTTAAGCTGTGAAAGAAGGTTAGAAAGCATACCGCCCGGAACCTGATAGATAAGAGCCTTAGCATCTGTAGCAAGCATCTTCTGATCAAGAAGACCGTTCTTAAAGTATTTCTCACGAAGAGTCATAAAGTAAGCACGAATTTCAGCAAGTTGCTTAATGTCAAGACCTGTATCATACGGTGTGCCTGCAAAAGCGGCAACCATTGACTCTGTAGGAGCATGTGAAGTACCGAGTGCAAGTGGGCTGATAGCAGTATCAATACCGTCAGCGCCTGCCTCAACACCCTTTAAAAGACACATTGATGCAAGACCTGATGTGTAGTGTGTATGGAGCTGAACAGGAAGGTCAACAGCCTCTTTAATAGCCTTAACAAGGCTCTCTGTTGCTGTTGGTGTGAGCAATGCAGCCATATCCTTAATGCAGATAGAATCTGCGCCTGCATCGGCAATTCTCTTTGCATACTCTACATAGTATTCATCTGTGAAAACAGGACCTGTTGTGTAGCTGATAGCTACCTGTGCTTCAGCCTTGCCGTTTTCTCTCTTTGCAGCATTGATAGCTGTCTTGAGGTTCTTAATATCGTTAAGAGCGTCAAAAATTCTGATAATATCAATACCGTTAGCAACCGAACGCTGAACGAGGTACTCTACGCAGTCATCGGCATAGTGACGGTAACCGAGCATATTCTGACCTCTGAAAAGCATCTGCAGCTTTGTATTCGGACAATGCTCACGAATTGTACGAAGTCTTGCCCATGGGTCTTCATTTAAGAAACGAAGACAAGCGTCATATGTTGCACCGCCCCAGCACTCAAGTGAATAATAACCGATTTTGTCAAGCTTATCAAGAATAGGGAGCATATCCTCTGTTGTCATTCTTGTAGCAATAAGTGACTGATGTGCGTCACGCAGGGCAGTTTCGGTAACTCTAATTTTCTTTGCCATTTCGGACATCCCTTTCGTCAGTTATTAGTTAAGAGTAACAAGTGTTTTACCTGAATCAACAGACTCACCCTTAGCAACATCAACAGTTGCAACTACACCGTCCTGAGGAGCCTTTACAGGAGTTTCCATCTTCATAGCCTCAATAAATACGAGGTCGTCACCGGCTTTAACTGACTGACCGGCTGAAACAACAACATTAACAACTGTACCCGGCATAGGAGCAGAAACTACTACTGAACCTGCTGCGCCTGCAGGAGCTGCCGGCTTTGCTGCAGGTGCTGGTGCTGCTGCCGGAGCAGGAGCTGCTGCAACAGGAGCTGAAGAACCGCCGAGCTCTTCAACCTGAACATCGTATGCTGTACCGTTTACTGTAATTCTTAAATTTTTCATTTTAAATATCCCCTTTATTTAAACAAACATATTTATCAGATTGTTGAATGTTTCTTAGCAACTGTAGGAACTCTCTTGCCTGCAAGCATATCAAGAGCGGAAATAAGAGCTTTTCTTAAATCCTGCTGTTCAACAATACCGTCAACATAGCCGTTCTGTGCTGCGTTGAAAGCAGAGAGATTTTCTGCCGCAAACTTTTCGGCAACTGCCTTCTGCTCTGCAACAGGAACATTCATAGCGTCAGCTGCAAGAATAAATGCCGCAGCCTCAACATTTACAGGAGAAATAACAGCCTGCGGAAGTGCGTAAACCATATCTGCGTTTGCGCCTGTACCTGCAAGTGCAATGTAACCTGAACCGACAGCCTGACCGTAAACTACGGAAATCTTAACTGTAGTAGCCTCTGCATAAGCCGATGCTGCCTTTGCGGCTGACTTAATTGATTCAAAGCCCTTACAGTCAACAAATGTAAGTATCGGAAGTGAGAAAGCGTCGCAGAAACGAACAAATTTTGCAATCTTTGTCGTTGCGGAACATGAAAGCACACCGCCGTTTGTCTTTACAATACCAACTACCGAACCGCCAAGACGGGCAAGTCTGACTTTAGCGTCTTTGCCGTAGTTGTCAAAAAGTTTATAAACACTGCCGCCGTCAACAGTTGAACCTACGATGCAGTCGCAGTCTGCAGGCTCTTCCTCAAATGACTCCGGAGCAGTATTGAGATTGTTAGACGGAAGATAAAGAACAAGCTCTTTAGCCTTAGCTACAGCCTCAGCAGAATCCTTTGCAACAACAGAAGCAATACCGTGCTCTGCGTTGTACTCCGCACTTGCATTCTCGCCTGTAACATCAAGAGAAAGCTGTGCCTTTTCACTCATAATAACAAAATCCGCACTTGCTGCGTTAAGAGCGTTTGTACCAAGGCAAGTTCCGAGAACTACCGAAATCTGCGGAACCGCACCCGAAACCGCAGCAGCGCTGTTAAGAACCTGACCGCAGCCTGCAAGAAGCTCATTGCCCTGCATAAGTCTGCCGCCGACACTGTCGTAAAAACCTACAACAGGAGCGCCTGTTTTAAGTGCAAGATCATAAATCTTTTTAAGCTTTGCAGCCTGTGCCTTACTCATAGCACCGCCGCAAATGTCGCTGTTCTGTGCGAAAGCGTAAACAGGCATACCCTCAACTGTACCAAAGCCTGCAACAACCTCTGCAAAACCTTCGCCGGACTTTGCAAAAGCATCAATTTCAGTAAAGCTGTCTGCATCAAAAAATTCTGTTATTGTTTTATAAGCAGAAGTAGATGCGATTTCAGCCTTTGCCTGATTGATTTTTTCAATACTCATCTTAAACATCCTCCAATACAATGTATTGAATATGCCGACAAATAGCATAAGTCGGCATACTAATTTACCACATATATCATTATATCCTAATATTTATCAAACTACAAGGAAAAAGCAAAGCTATTTTTAAAATTTGAATATTTACAACAATGATTTTGCACAAACTTTCTGATTTACTGTGCATTTTAACTTGTGATTTTATTTGATTTTTTTCCCAAAAAGTTAAGTTTTTAAGGTTTTGGATTAAATAAGCTGTTTTCCGTTTACAAACGGGTTTGAAAGCAGTTTTTTTACCTCAATTTCTGTAAGGTCACGCCAATCGCCCTGTTTCAGCATACCCATTTTTACGCCGCCGATTTGTATTCTTTTAAGTCTTGCAACCTCAAGACCCACAGCCTCGCACATACGGCGGATTTCACGGTTCTTGCCCTCATGAAGTATCATTTCGAGTACAACTCTGCCCGGTTCCTGATGAAGTACATGCACCATTGCAGGGGCTGTCTTTACTCCGTCAAGCTCAATACCGGTTTCAAGCTTAACAAGCTGATCTTCGTCAATAGACGGACGGACTGTTACTCTGTAAATTTTATAAACACTGTTCTTCGGGTGCATAATTTTGTTTGCCAGCTCACCGTCATTTGTGAGAATGAGCATTCCCTCCGAATCTTTGTCAAGTCTGCCGATAGGGTAAACTCTTGTGCCCACATTTTCCACAAGTTGAGCAACGCATTTTCTGCCTCTGTCATCGCTCATTGTAGTAATAAATCCTCTCGGTTTATTGAGCATAATATAGCGGTAAGACGGCTTTGCGTTGGTAAGCACACGCTTACCGTTTACAAATACCTTATCTGTCGGTCTTACCTTGTCGCCGAGTTGAGAGGTTTTGCCGTTCACTTTTACATGACCGTCAATAATCATCTGCTCTGCTTTTCTTCTTGATGCGATACCGCATTGTGATAATAACTTTTGAAGTCTTATTGGTTCATTCTTTGCCATATGTAAAAAAATCCTTTATCTTAGTCCAAATACTTTTGTTTTTATTCTGCGTATTGCTGTATTCAACAGCGGTTAAATTTGTACTTGCAAGCGTTTTGCCGTCAAGCGTGTATTCTATTCTGCCTACAATATCTCCGTCTTTCACAGGTGCATACAAGAAATTATCGGCATATGCGGTTCGTACAACATTGCTTTTCTTGTCAAAAGGCACTACAACATTTTTGCCCTTTGTACCCGTAACACTGATGCTCTCGTCATCACCGCCCGCACACGGAATTTCAAGGTAATAATCGGAATCATCGCACTCAACACAGGCAAGTTTGGAAAAGCCGTAATTATAAAGAGCTATGTGGTCATTCCAATCGTTTCTGTCATTGAGTGTAACGCAAACAAATGTAAGTCCGTCCTTTTTTGCGGAAGAAACCAAACATCTGCCTGCCGCCATTGTGTAGCCTGTTTTTCCGCCCGTACAATACTCATACATAGAGAGAAGACGGTTATGGTTTGTGTAGGTTGTTCTCTTTGACTGCGGTTCGCTGAATTCTACCGTAACGCTTTTTTGCGAAGTCAGTTTTGCAAAACTTTCGTTTTCAAGCGCATAGCTCATAAGCAAAGCCATATCGTAAGCCGTAGAATAATGATTTTCGTCATCAAGTCCGCTCGGTGTAACAAAATGTGTGTTTTTCATTCCTATTACAGCCGCCCGATTGTTCATAAGCTCGGAAAATTTTTCTGCACTGCCCGCAATAGAAATTGCCGCCGCATTTGCTGCGTCATTTCCCGATGCCATCATCATTCCTGCCGCTAAATCACTGAGTTTAACCTTTTCCCCCACTTTAAGGTACATCGAACTGCCCTCGGCTGTCATATCCTTGGTAAAAGCAACAACCTTGTCGGCAGAATCGGCATACTCAAGCGTAATGAGTGAAGTCATCAGCTTTGTGGTACTTGCAGGTTTCATTTTTTTATTTTCATTTACAGAAAAATACACTTTCCCGTCATCAACACAATAAAGCACGCAAGCCTGTGCATTTACTGCCGGCTTGTCGGTTTCCTGCGCAAATGCCGTAATCTGTGCGGTTTGCGTTAATGTCACCACAACTACAACTATAACGGAAAGTATTTTTTTCATAAGCTCGCCTCCGAACTAATTTTATGCGAAGGCTTTGCCATAAATTACACCATATCTATATCGTCCTGTGTTATTTCCGAGAAATCATCGGCATCTTTCTTCTTGCTGAACATTCCCTTTACTTTTTGAAGAACATCCGGGATCATACCCACAATGCCCTCTGCGGTACTGCCGTTGTTGTCAACGGAAACAAGTCTTACTTCTCCCTGATAAACAGTTAAAAATGCAACAGGCTGAATTGTAACGCCTGCGCCGCTGCCACCGCCAAAGCAATCTTTATTTTCTTTTTTGGTAGGAAGATCCGAGCCGCCTGCCGCAAAACCGTAGGTTACCTTTGAAACAGGAATAATGAGTGTACCGTCGGGAGCGGTAATCGGCTCGCCGACAATAGTATTTACATCTACCATTTCCTTAATTTTGTTCATAGTAGTGTCCATAAGATTTCCGATAGGATGTTCCATAGTAATTCTCCTTTGTATTGAATAATCGTCATAACTGCACAAACAGATATGCGATAAATATCGTTAATTGTCTTTTATATTTTTAAGCTCCATAAGCATTTTCAATGCCTTAAAGCCGTGTTTTAATACTATTTTAACAAGATGTGCTATTCTTGTTTTAAATATCGCAAAAAACTCAATCTTGGTTTCCGCACCCTCCGTAAAGTCGGGAAGAATATCCACACCGTAATGCGTATATTTCATTGAACTTATAACCGCACTTGTCAGCGGATAGACAACCGAGCAAACCTTGCCGTAATTTATAGCCGTATCGGCAGCGTCTTTTCCTCCGACTTTTATGCTTAACGCAAAGCTTTTGATTATTATGTGTGCAAAAAAGTCTTTTAATACACCCGCGGCAAGCTCTGTAATCCTTGTAAAAAGATTTACAATCCCCGAAAGTCCCAACTCTTTTAAGAAGTTATCATTAGGTTTTTCCTCTTTTTTAGGAGCAGGCTTTTGAGGTTGTTCGGTTTTTTTCTTCTTTTTGGGTTTCTTTTTCTTTGGCACAGGCGGATAAAGAATAATCTTTACAAAGCCTATGCGAAGTCTGCAAAAGAATTGTTTTTTATATTGAACGCAGACCTTTATGGGAATAGCAAGAATTATTGCAAAAAACAAGACTATCCCCAGCAGTATATACAGCCAGAGCAAGGCAAAACCTCCTCCGAGTTTAGTTTATCATTTTAAAAGCAATTTTACTTAATCTTACTGATTTAATATAAATACTGCCTACTTTTTCGCCTTTGGCATCGGTAATTCGTCATACATTGCATTGAATAAACCTGTCAAAAAATCTTTATTATCAACTTCATCCACCAAAAGCATTTCCTTTGCTCCCTCATACGGCAGCTCATATACAGCTGTCGGAATATATTGGATTGCGGATTTTACAGGCTTTACAAGTAATCTGTCATCATATATTCCGCCTATTATTTTACCACGATAGTAAATAATAAATTCACCCATCATAGCACGATAAGTAATTTCTTCCAAATCGGAGAGTTGTCCTAAAACAAACTGCAAATATTCCTTGCTTGACGCCATAACCTGCATACACCTCAATTTAATGCCAGTCAGACAAATCCAAAACTCTGCAAACCATATAATGTATTGGTTTTCCGTTGTCAGCCGGCTTTTTATGATGCGGATTATACCATGGCTTAAGATTTTCGTTTTTAGATAATTCAATAGCTACTCTGAGAGCCTCATCGAAATTTTCTGTCAAGCCATCGTCACCAAAAGGGATACACTCTCCATTTGAGTTTACAACACCATTAATTCTTTCTTCATTTGAATTAATAACACTATACAGTTTACTGTCTTTAAATTTAAATTCTTCACGATCTAAGCTAAGCAAAATCCCCTCGAATAAAATATCTTCATTAGGTTTTTTATTAACCCAAACAACCTTGCCGTACTCAAGCTGAACCAATTTTTCTTCCAAATGAATAACATCATATAACAGCGGAATTTTATCGGTATATTCATTATACGGCCATGATTTATGCAATTCCTCATATGTTCCGCATCGTGTAAAGCCTTTGTTGCTTGTTATAAAAAATGTAAAGTCGTCTGATTTTGAAAATAAATAATTATTTTCATGTTCCGGAAAGTCAAACATTTATATCCCCCTGTTTATAGTTAGTTATTTGTCACTTTGTTCTATTTCATTAGAATTATTCTCAGGCTGTTCCTTTTCGGATTCTTCTTCCGAATTTGCGTTTTTGTCACTTTCGGGAAGCGGAGGGAGATTTTCTATGCTTTCAAGATTAAAACATCTTAAAAAGTTCTCGGTTGTTCCGTAAAGCAACGGTCTGCCCGGAAGTTCAAGTCTGCCTTTTTCCTCTACAAGTCCCTTTGTGGTAAGACTGCCGAGAACACCGCTGCAATCTACGCCTCTGACCTGTTCCACAAAAGCCTTTGTAACAGGCTGATTGTATGCAACAACGGCAAGCACCTCAAGCGCCGCCTGCGAAAGCGGAGTATTTCTGCGCAAGTCCATAACTTTACGGATTTCGGGAGCAAATTTTTTAGCCGATACCATTTGGTAGGATTTATTCAGCTTAATTATTCTTATGCCCCTCTCCTGCTTTTCGTAATCATCCATAAGCTCTAAAATTAATTTTTCGGCCTGTGATGGTTTCATTTCTATTGCCTGTGCTATTTTGTCAGGCTCTGCCGGCGAACCGTTTGCAAACAGTATTGCCTCGACTGCCGCTTTTTTATCATACATTTTTGTTCTCCTTGTTATCTATCATATAAACGATTGCGTGGTCGCCGTCACCGTCAACTCTAACACGCTTGCCTTTTACAAGTTCCAGTGTAGCAAGAAAAGTCGCTACAAGTTCGCTCTTTTCTTCGCAGGCATCAAAAAGTTCCTGATACTCTATTCTTCTGCCTTTCCACAGCTTACGCATTACATGAACAATTCGGCTGCTTACAGACACAAACTTTCGTGCCACAATTACACTGAATGCCGATTCCGGCGGCGGAAGTTTACGCTTTCCTCTTCCGACTGCACTTACATATGCCTTTGCTATATCCTCGCTCGGATGAATACGGTTGTATGTGAGATCATATTCAACAGGCGACGCCTCTCTGTAAAAGCTGTCGTAATCGTAAATCTCGCTGAATTTCTTGGCTATCTGACGGCAGATTGCATATTCGATAAGCTGTCCTGTAAGCTCCTTTTTAAGCTCCTCAACCTCTTCTTCATACTTAGGGAGCAACATTACTGACTTTATATAAACAAGTCTTGACGCCATCGTAAGAAATTCCGACTCAATGTCAAGCTGATTTTCCTGCATAACCTTAATTTGCTCAAGGTACTGTTCAATAAGCTCGGCTATCGGTATATCGTAAATATCTATTTTGTTTTTTGAAATCAGGGTAAGCAATAAATCAAGCGGACCTTCAAATGCCTCCAACCTGTATTGCAACGGCTGTGAATCCATAGCTCTACCTCTTAAAATAATTCTGCAAAAAATCTGACAGGGCTCAATGCCATATCGCTTAAGAAATTCAAAATTCCGTTTGTGGCAAAACCAAGCACCGTACTAAGACCGCCCGTAAAGATTAAAAAGATAAGTGCCAAAGAGAAAATAGTTTCATACTTTGTCATAAATGCAATTGCCTTATAAGGCAAGAATGCAAATAAAATCTTTGAACCGTCAAGCGGTGGAATCGGAATAAAGTTAAATACCGCAAGACTGACATTACAAGATGCATAAAAAACAAAAAAACTTCTTATCATAAGTCCTATGTCATTCAAATAAAAGAATGACGGGAACGCAAAAGCTAAAATATAATAAATAACCAAACCTACATATGCCGCAAGAAGATTTGCCACAGGGCCTGCAAGAGCGCAAAGCGCCATACCCAGCTTTGGTTTTTTAAAGTTATTGGGATTGATAGGTACAGGCTTTGCCCAACCGAAGCCGACAAATATCATACAAGCCATTTATGCCCAAGTTCATTCGAACGTATCTCTGGCAGACATAGTAC
>ERZ1031897.329-NODE-329-length-17324-cov-5.985813_pt1 | contig 17324 bp, 13 predicted proteins | sample MGYA00517881_ERZ1031897 | MGnify/ENA primary metagenome ERZ1031897 (study PRJEB33719, sample SAMN04261280) | wastewater metagenome | biome: rural village; feature: human; material: feces | host: Homo sapiens | place: El Salvador | collected 2013-01-07 ... | reverse complement strand
AAATGTAGCAGTAAACATCCTTAAGATTGGCTGTACTATTGTCGAAGAAAACCATCACCTTGCCAGCAGGACCTTCAATCGTCTTGGTATATTTACCTTCTACGTAATAACCATGATTCTTGAATTCCTGATCACCGCCATTCAGCTTCTGCCCACCATCATGAGTAAAAATCACACCAGTAGGAATTTCAGTACCAGCTGTATATGTCCATTTAAAGACATTCTTGCCATCTTTAGTTCCCATCAAGGTCATGGCATCTCCAGGCCAAGCAGCAGTAGTAAACTGTTTAACCTTGTCATTCCAGGCCCAAATCTTGGCATTGTCATAACTTGTCTCCAAGAACACAGAGACCTCATCTTCAGTAACCGCTGGCGTATAGTCGTTTGCCATTACGGCAGCCGAAGAAGGCTGAACAACTAAGCCATTAAATGTCATGCCAAAAAGCAAGACAAGCAAGTTAAATAATAAGTAATTCTTTTGCATAATTAAGTTTAAGATATTTAGTTACGAATTTATTCCGTTTGCAAAAATATCCATAAATTCCCTAACTATTAGCAAGATATTAAGAAATTCCCAAGTTTTTCGTGAGCAAACGTTTGCACAAATATCTGAACTTTTAAACAGGTTTTCAAGAAAGTGTTTCCTACAAAAAATCCTTAATATAATATATAACAACAAAAGATGGCGGCCAACAAATTATGCAATTCGTTAGCCGCCACCCTATTTTTCTATCTTCCAAGCCAAGCTTCAGGATTCAGTTTTGCCGTTTCCTTACGCAACTGGAATTGGAGAATATGATCAGATCCTACAGCACCTAAAGCCTGACGAGCCGAAACTCGCTGTCCCTTATGAACGCTGACAGATTTCAAGTTACAATAGACAGAGATATAAGCACCATGACGAACAAGGACATTCCACATTCCTCCATATCCGAAGACAGCACTAACCTCACCATCATAAATGCTACGAGCCACACAACCAGGTTTACCTAAGATATTGATACCCTTATTATCCAGTGTGACGCCCTTTAAGCCTTCTACATTATATTGTCCGAAATGACTCACAATGCGATAACTGCCGCTAATCGGCATCGGCAAGCGACCACGATTAGACTCGAAACCACCACTCAACATACGGTCAACCGAACTCAGGGTAGCCGCTTCCTGCGCATCCTGTTTAGCCTCAGCAATTTCCTTCTTACTGCGCTCAGCATCAGCTTTAGCCTTCAACTCGGCAGCCTTACGATTAGCCTCAGCCTCACGGGCAGCCTGTTCAGCAGCAGCTTGTTTGGCAGCCTGTTCAGCAGCAGCTCTGGCAGCAGCTTCTGCAGCAGCACGAGCAGCAGCCTGAGCCTTCGCCTTTGCTTTAGCCTCAGCTTGTCGGGCAGCTTCCTCTTGAGCTTTCTTTGCAGCCTCCTGTGCCAATCTTGCTTCTTCAGCAGCCTTACGTCTTGCAGCCTCAGCAGCAGCTTCGCGCGCTTTTGCCTCAGCAATTCGTCGGGCATTTTCACGAGCAGCAGCTTCTGCAGCAGCTTTCTTACGAGCCAATTCTGCAGCTCGCTTTTTGGCTGCAGCAGCTGCAGCAGCCTTGCGTTTAGCCTCAGCTGCAGCACGGGCACGGGCTTTTGCAACTTCCTGTGCTATCAACCGATCAATCTGAGCATTGATGGCAGCATCCTTCTTGCGCTGGTCTGCAATAACAGCCTGAATAGTCTTCTGTTGCTTTTGAAGTCCCTGAACTACCACTTTCTGTTCCTGCTGTTTTCCTTCCAGTACAGTCTTCTCCTGTTTTCCTTTATACAACAGATTATTCTTATGCCCCTTGACCGTCTGCAGTTGTCTGTGCTTGTCATTCACCTGGTTTTGTTTCGCCTTAACAGCTTCACCTTGAGCTTTTTGGAAAGCAGAATATTGACGGATGAAAGACAGGCGGCGATACATCTGTGACAAACTCTTGGCACTAAAAATAAACATCAGCTTCTCCTGTACCGAATGATGACGGCTCATATATCTCATCGAGCGGATATACTTGTTTTTACGGTCCTGCAACTGCTGTTCCAAGGTCTTGAGCTGGGCATTCAAAATACCGATATTGCCCTCAATATGCCGAATATCCTTCTGGATGCCTTCAATATTCTTCTGTCGCTGGTCTATCTCACCATTGATAGCCATCAGGTCTTGCAAGCGTTTCTTCACATCCTCCTTATTCCTACGAAGAGCCTGTTCCTGCTCCCTGATTTTCTTTTGGATATTGGCACGCTGACCCTGCAATCCTCTGATAGAAGCATTGCTATAGGTAGCAGCCTTTCTCTCTGCTTGAGAAGGGGCAGCATGAGTTGTTTTCCTGGCAACCGGCTTTCTTCTTACAACTTTCTTTTGAGGAGTCTTACGAACTGTTTTCTTGCGGACAGTTACTGTCGCTTTCTTCCTCGTAGTCTTATGTTGCGCAAAAGGAGAAAGCGTAAAAGAAAGTGCTAATATGAATAATAATATACGTCTCATTACATATTCATGATTTTACTGAGGACATCCTCAGGAGATACCTTTTTATATTTATCTGACACCTTAGTCTCTGCCTCCCAATTACTATCTGTCTTTACCGCATTCATATCAATGGAAATCTGCATTTCTTTGTCAGATTTCGCCAAATCGGTCATAAACTTCAGTTTCAGAGAGGCTGGGAATTGTTTTACTCCTACATTCTTAAAATTACTATAGTCTATATGAAGCACCGAATTGCTGTTGGCTGTCTTATACTTCACATCAGACTGTAAGATACGACCTGTATTACGGTCAGCACCCCAGGCGTAGGTCATGTTCCCCTGTTTGAAAGTAACTGGCACCACATCGCCGGCAGCATCCAAGTCGGCATCAAATTTCTTCAAGTCTGATTCAGAAACTCTCTGGTTACCAGGCAACAAGAGTTGATTCCAGAACAAGGCTTGCAAGGAATAGAAATTAACTCCCTGTTTCTTCAGGAAATCCACCTGATTGTAATCCGCCTTGATATATTCCTTGTGCAAACGGTCGATAATCAGCACATAGTCTGGAGTGAATTCCAGTCTGCCAACCTCTGTACCTAAGATAGGAATAAAAAGTTGGATACGAATCACCTGGTCCTTTCTCATGCGAAGAGCACCTGGCACAGAAATGTCCTTGCTGCCCATCTGAAGACTGAACGACATATTGCCAACAATATTCTTAGAATAGACCTGGTTGTCAGAAACTTTCTGCACGAAGGTCAATTTCTTTAACGCTTCACTCTGGTGTCCGCGACTGGAATTTGCATTCTGGGACTGGGAAGTAGAAGTCGAGCCATTCCCTTCTACAACCTTCTTGGTACCACATGCACCCAGTAAAAGCGGCAGACAAAGAGCTATCACTTTGACGAAGTTTTTATTTTTTCTTTCCATTTCTCAATTTATTATTCTTTTTCGCACCACTTCGACTTTGAGATTTGCGATCAGGAGTTACAGCCGAGCCACCTGTCATTCTCTTGATTTCTTCCTCCGTGATGTATCTTTTATTCTTAATTTTCGTCATGATACCTTCCGATTTATTGCCAGCATCATACGACTGTTTCCAAAACTTCAGAGCTTCTTCTGTTAGTCCATTCATCGCATAAATATCCCCAGCATGCTCGATGACGGTATTGTTGTTCTGAGTCGAATCCAGATTGGCAATAGCCTGGTCGATATAGATTTTTGCCTCATGATAACGCTCTTCCATGAAGAGAATCCAGGCATAGGTATCCAGATAAGTACCATTTTCCGGTTCCGCCTTGATGGTCTTAAAACTCATCTGCTCCGCCTTGTGCAACTCTTTTCCCTTCAAGCTGATATAATAAGCATAGTTATTGAGCGCAGCCACATTATCATCCTTCCATTGCAAACAGGAATCATAGGCAGCAAACGACTCATCTTCCAAGCCTTTCTTGTTCAAGATATCTCCCATAATCATATACAGGTCAGATACCAAGTCAGGTGAACTCTTTTCATTTATCTGTGCCAATCCCTTTCGGAAAGTCACGAGAGTAGCATCATCATCCCCTTTCATATAATGCGCCATTCCTCCAAAATAATAGAATACCATCTCATCAGGATTGTATGCCTGAGCCTGATTGGTCATGTCAATAACCTCATCATATTTCTTTTGTTCCCATAGACTTTGTACCAGTTGCAAACGGGCACTCGCATGATCGGGAGCAATCGTCAGAACTTTCTGGAAAGCAGCATCTACAGAATCCTGCGGCATCTTCTTCAAGTCCATATAAGCAGCTCTCAGTTCTGCCAATTCACCAGAAGGTTTAGGCACATTGAGTATCTTCGTGAAGAGATTCAATACCTCAGTCGAATCACCGCCATTACGTTCATTCTCCTGAATAAAAGAACGAATCATCACGATTTTTGTTTCCAATTCCGTATTTTTTCCCAGCAAGATACGGTCCAGCATCAGTCGTGCCTGTTCTTTCTGACCAGTAGCATTGTAATAATCATATAGCGAAGACTCCGCATAGGCATTGTCAGGTTCCTCCTTGAGAACATCCGTAAAGAGCTTATATGCTTCCTTTTGTCTGTCGTGCTGCATCAGCCAGTTACCCAACATCGTCTTATAGACCATATCAAGAGGGTGCTTATCAGAAAGGCTTTCCAATTCCCGATAAGCAGCTTTGCTATCCCCCATCATTTCATAGACACGCATTTTAGACAGGGTAAACTGCTCACTCTCGCCCTCTTCCTTTTCTAATCGGGCAATCGTAGAAAGCATTTTCGAGAAATCATTTTTCTGCTGATAAAGCTGCAGAAGAATGCGCAAAGCATCCGTATTATCATGATTATGCGCATAAATCAGTTCATACGAGTCTATCGCTTTATCATACTGTTGATTGCCAATATAGTACTGCGCCAGTCGTTCCGGATAGGTCTGGTTTTCAGGATTAAGACTAACAGCCTTTTCCAGACAGGCCAAAGCGACGGAATCCTTTTTCATTTGTGAGTAATACACCGACTGGAAATAATACACCTCAGCCGCATGGGGATTGATGGCACGGGCATGCTCCAACAAGTCGAAGGCAGCACTATAGTTGCCTGCACCTTGTTGGCGGATGGCCTCCAGGAAGAAGTAATCAAAGCGTTTCTTATCATTTGCAGGAATTGTATCCTGTTCAGCAGCAACAGCTTTAACTTGCTTTTTCTTACGCGCCAAAGATGGCAAAGTGGCAGTTCCGAGCAAAAGAGCCACCATTCCCAAAGCTATATATTTAGCACTAATCTTCACGTTAATCGTTTCCTCTTAAAAAATATTGATTTAACACCAGAATACCTTATATTCTTATTTGACTCCAGTATGTCCATATCCGCCTGCACCACGTTCAGTTTCATCAAGACTTTCCACCTCAACGAATTCCCCTTGTTCGTGCTTGGCAATAACCATTTGTGCAATACGCTCACCCTCATTTATAACGAAATCTTCCTGAGAGAAATTGATGAGCAATACCATGATTTCACCACGATAGTCAGCATCGATTGTTCCAGGAGTATTGAGTACGGTAATGCCATGCTTCAGAGCAAGACCGCTGCGAGGGCGAATCTGCGCCTCCAATCCTGCAGGCAAAGCCATATAAAGTCCTGTAGGCACAAGTCTTCTCTCCATGGGATGGAGTACGATAGGCTCGTCAATGTTAGCACGCAAATCCATGCCCGCACTCTGAGGTGTGGCGTATGTTGGCAGAGGCTGGCGCCCCTTGTTGATAATCTGGATTTTAATCATAATTACACTTTTAAATATTTCAAGTTGCTTGGCTTTTTAAAGTAAAGCACAGCATAGATTGTGCAAAAATACTGCTTTTTGAGCACAATAAGGAATTTTTGAAAGAAAAATACAAGATTTTAAACAAAAATAAGTGCTTTTTATTTTGCATTATGCAAATAAAGGTGTATTTTTGCGTCATGGAATGGAAAAAACTCATATCAAACAAGCGTTTCGGACAAGAGCATAAGCATGCCGAGCGCCATGACGATCGCTCTGAATTCAAGCGCGATTACGATCGCCTTATTTTCTCCTCAGCTTTCCGTCGCTTGCAAAACAAGACCCAGGTATTCCCTCTGCCAGGTAGCATCTTCGTGCATAACCGTCTCACCCACAGTCTGGAAGTGGCGAGTGTAGGAATGTCGCTTGGCAACGATATTTCCCGCCGCATCATAGAGAAACGTCCTGAATTAAAAGACACTCTTTTCGAGGAAATCGGCACCATCGTGAGTGCTGCCTGTCTTGCCCACGACTTAGGCAATCCTCCATTCGGCCATTCAGGCGAAAAAGCCATCCAGACTTTTTTTACTGAAGGAGCAGGACTTGCAGTTAAAGACAAGGTTAGCAAGAAGTTTTGGGACGACATCACCCATTTCGAGGGAAATGCCAACGCCTTCCGCATCCTTACTCATTGTTTTAAGGGAAGACGTCAGGGCGGTTTTGTGATGACCTATTCCATGCTTGCTTCCATCGTGAAATATCCATTTGCCAGCAGTCTGGCTGGAAGTCACGGCAAGTTCGGTTTTTTCACTTCCGAGACGGAATCGTATCAGCGAATTGCGGAAGAATTGGGCATTACCTGTTTTTCCCAACCTGGCGAACCACTCAAGTATGCCCGTCATCCCTTAGTATATATGGTAGAGGCTGCAGACGACATCTGCTACGAGATCATGGATATTGAGGATTCCCACAAGTTGAAAATTCTATCATTCAAGGAAACAGAAGAGTTGCTTTTAGCTTTCTTTGATGAGGACACCCAGCGCAGGATACAACAGCGCATAATCGACGAAGGGGTAACCGATGAAAACGAAAAGGTGGTTTATATGCGAGCCAGCGTTATCGGCAGACTGGAGCACGAATGCGTCAAGACTTTCATCGAGCATGAGGACGAAATACTTGCCGGTACTTTCCAGGGGAGCCTCATCGACCATATTGCAGAGCAACAACGCAATGCCTACAAGCAATGCGAAAAGATTTCCTTTGCCAAGATTTACCACAGCAAACCAGTACTTGACATAGAACTGTCTGGTTATAAAATTATGGCTACGCTGATGGAGGTGTTTATTGATGCCGCCATCAACCCGACCCGTTTCTATTCCCAGCAACTCATCCGCCGTGTAAGCAGCCAATACGACATCAACAATCCCGATTTGGAAGAGCGCATCATGGCCGTGATAGATTACATCAGCGGCATGACAGATATCTACGCATTAGACATCTATCAGAAAATCAATGGTATCAGTTTGCCGATTGTGTAATCCGGAAGGTAATCGAAAATTTGAAGAGCGATACGAGAAAAGCCCTTCACCCTCAGACCTCCTGTGTTTATCGGCATTTCAGGAGAAAAGATGAAGGGTGAAGGGTAAAATCGCATTCCGATTTTATTTTTTCTACGCTATAAAGATTTTTCCAAAACCCACCACATACATTTTATATAAATACCGCTACAAACATTTTCTATAATAAGGAAACAAAAGAACAGAATGCCAAGCAGTTGTCCTTGTTCGCTAAGTAGGCAAAGCGCCTTAGTCAGGGCACTATTGCGCCAAGGCAAGGGCACCTTTGTGCTCGGGTAAGAGCACAAAGGTGCCCCCAAAAAGCACAAGGGTGCACAAGTCAGACACCACCCGTAAACCCGAAACACAGATTTCTATCTATCAGAGATACGAGTTGTAAACAAGTCATTTGTACTTAGGGAATAAGCAATATAGATTTCTGTAAGATGGTAGTTATCAATCCCTTCTCTGCCCTGGTATATTTTTCTCCCTGCCCACGCAAGAATTTTTCCGTGGGCAGGGAAAAATAAAAGTGGGTACAGAGACAAAAAAAACACTCCCACTTCCTCACCTATTCAAGAGAGGAAATGGGAGCACAAAATATCATGGTTAATTGTCTTTTTCTTTATAAATAACATTGTTAGCTCCACTCGTAATCTTAAGAGCTTCAGGATGTTCTTGGATAAACGTATTGATGTGGCGCACACGCTTTTCTTCCAAGATTTCATCTCCTTTGAAATACAAATGAGCCTTAATAGTATTAATATCCTGACGAATCAGCAAGATTTCTAAAGAACCTTTTTTCTTCACAATTCTATCACCAATATGATACTTTTGATCTAAATCCCAAGAAGAAGAAAACTTACAGAAATTCGTTTCATTAAATTTATTCTTTCCCATAAAATTAAAGCCACGGTATTCTTCACACGTTTCTATACGAAAATCACACTCCTTGGGAAGTTCTGTCTCTATAAGTTGCTTTTTTTTATTCGCATCTGTATCAGACAAATGGAACTCAAAAAAGAACCAAGCCATTCCAAGCAGAAGAACTGAAACAACTTTAAATATATTTTTTTAATCTTCCATTTTCATCAATAAATATAACCAAACCTAGTAAAACCACCAGTAAACCCGAAACACAGATTTCTATCTATCAGAGATACTATGCACATTCCAAATAGTTAATTTGTTATTTCCGTTCTTTTGTAATACAAATGAACATTAACAGTATCACCATTTTTACGTATCAACAACATCTGCAGTTTTCCTCCTTTCTTCATAATTTTATCGCCTATCGAATATCGTCCATGCAAATCCCAAAATGGAGAGATGGAATCTAAAACGGTATCACCTTTTGCATTAATTCCTACAAAATTATAGCCCCTATATAAATCACAAGAAATAATTTTAAAATCATATTTTTTAGGAATTTCTTCTTGCAAAATTCTTTTCTTCACATCATCATCGGTTTCCCAAAGACGAAATTGAAATGTAAACCACACTACAAAGAAAAATAATATTCCAAATATTTTTGATATATTTTTAAAATCATCCATAATTTAAAAATTAAATATATAAGAATTTTCTACAACGCCACCATGAAGTCCATACCCAAAGCCAAAAGCATGGAGAGTAGCTTATTCATTTAGATTTAACGACACGACACCATTTGATTTTACAACACGAAGGACACTATCTCCTGAGATTTTACAAATACTATCACCTACGGAATAAACACCTTTAAGATTCCAAACTTTTGGAATCTTAAAGGTTACTCGTTTTCCTTCTCGTGTCACGCCATAAAAATTGTAAAATGAATTTTCATTAGCATCCAAAATTTTAAAATCATAATGCATTGACACACAATATTCCTTTACATCATCATCCATAACATATTGTTTGTGTGAAAAACGGAACATCACATAACCAAGCAATACACAGCCGACAACGATGTTCAATCCATTCAATATTATTGATATTTTTTTTCTTAGCTGTTTCATAAATTACTCCAATCTAAAACCTTAACAATTATATTCCTTCACCATGTACTTTTAATGGCAATTTAATAACTGTGTCTGTTTTTATCAAATAAAGTTCTTTTTCACCTGCCAGTTTATGAATACTATCACCTTCTGTACATACGTTTTCAAGACTCCAATTACGAGGTAATTTGTACCTGACAACACGCCCTTCTTTTGTTCTACCCTCAAAATTATAATATCGGTCACTATAAAACGACATTACTTTAAAGTCATACTGCAAAGGTAAACAGTTATCTAACACATCTTTGTCAATATCTTCATTCCTAGAAGGCAAAATAAAGAAATAAAAATAGAAGAACAACAATCCGCCAACTAAACAACCTACAATTTTAATTATATTTTTTAAATCTTCCATAGCCAATGTTATTAATAATGTACAAGATATTGTGTTGTTGAGAAGTTACCATGGACACCGACACCAGGTCCAATACCTATACCATATGATTCGTATTGGGCACTTGTTGGAAGACCAAGCCAATCAACACCAACACCATAATCCAAAGAACCCACTCCCAAATTCACGCCAGCATTATACCCTTGTCCTTCCAAAGCCGACAAAGACAAAGGCATATCACCCTTATTGACATACATATTGACATTTAAAGACGAAGAGATATTAAATCCCCAAGAAGTGATATCAACTCCTTTATCATAATTTATATAAGGATACAATTTACCAGGTCCCATCATCAAGCCAACATCCCCTCCTAGATGAAACGAACCTATTTGAACAGTTCCACCGACACTCATACTTATCGCATCAGGATTCCACATTCTATAAGGACCAGAAGATGCTCCACTACCAACTCCTAACAACCAATACCCAAATGTTTTACGATAGCTTAAATTATCTGCGACACACACAACTGGAGGTAATTTTCTCTCAATAGTTATTATTTTTCCAGCTTTTCCGTTATGATTTAAAGAGCCTATATTAAAACCAATTCCAAAGCCATCCATGAAATTGCCCCCTGTTGCCAAAGATCCAATGCCACCACCTATTGAAGCGGCCGCCAAAACTCCTTCTGCCCCAAAACGAAGAGACTGAGCACCTGACCCCATCAGTGACGCAGCTGTTCCACTCGCCGCACCAGTAAAGAAATTATCACCATTTATCCAATTTAATGTTCCAGAAGTTAGACCATGAGCACCTGCACGCAATAATTCGTGACCAAATGTACCCATACTATGTCCAAACAAGGAACCTACCCCATAACTTGCCAATGATGACAAACCACCTACCAAGGCTCCACTCCAAGGCGATTTTCCAGATTTATTTGCCAATATAGCATTTGATGTTGCACCAAAAAACGCAAATGCCCATATTGCATCATCTATACCAAACAAATTGCCACTTGGGTCAATATACTTTAACGGATTATTCAAGCAATAGCTATAACGATTGAAGTTCTGGCTGTTATCTGGCATTTGGACATAGTTGTCCGGACTCAAAAAACGACCGAGTACAGGGTCATACAAACGACCATTCATGTTGATGATGTCAAAATCATTCAACATCTCATGACCGCAATAGCCACGATACAAGCCTATTGAATCTTTCGTGACGGTCTGCTTGCCCCAGGCATCATAAGAAGCCTCATACACGAGGTTCTCATCTGTGTCGTAAGCTTTGACAATACTGCCCAAATTGTCCTTGACCAAGAAATAGCACTTAAAATCGCCACCATTATCCCGAATGTAAATGGAACGGTCGCCCAGATAGTAAATCTCATGAGTTCCTGTCGAGTCCGTTGTTTTCTCATAATCGTCAAAGTATATTCGAGTACTTGCCATCTGATTATTACGAGACAAAGTAGAAATCCAACGTTCGTGGTCTGGTCCATACTCCACTTCTAAAGACTGCAAGGTATTGCCGTCTTCAATACGCTCAACCTTACCCAATTCATTGAATTGGGTTGTCAAGCTTGCATGAGGTATCAAGCCTATTGGATTTTCTACGTTCATCACTGCATGAGGTTTTAGTCCATATTCATAATTACCAACGTTGGTCTTGTACAAAATATTGCCATCCGCAGAATATTTAACATTCATTATCGTGGAATCGTCTTGAGAAACAGAGACGAGTCTGTCCAGCTTGTCATAAGCAAAAGTTTCCTTTTCTGGCCACATACCGGTACGAGACATAAGGTTGTCTGTATTGGCATCATAAGACAAGTTCATGTCGAAAAGTTCTTTACCTGTCAACGGATTCTTGACGTTTATATTAGAGAGCTTACCACGCTCGTCCAAGGTAGAATCATACTGCATTTTACCATCGTTTACAGATACTTTTTGTACATATCCATCGTCTTTTGCCAAAAAATATACAATATTACTATTAGTCATAATCCTTCTCAACAAGCCTGCCTCATAGTCATAATACACAACTAACCCACCAGGATATGTTTTTGTCAACAGCCTATTAGAGGAGTCGTAGGAATAATTGTACTCATAAGACCCCTTATTACCAATCGTTCTCCTTTTGGTTATCATTCTCCCATATTCATCATACTCATAAGATTCTTTTTTATCACCTTGCGTAATACTTTTTAGTTGCATACGGTCTGAACTTCCACCATATTGATAAGTCGTAACGATGCCACCTACATTAATAGAGGACAAGCGTCCAAACTCGTCATATGCGTAATTAGTAACCACACCTCTTGCATCTGTTGTAGATAGAACTTTATCGTCTGCCGTATATTCTGACAGTATGGTTCCAGCATTAGGATCGTCCAACCGAAGTCTATTGCCAACATCATCATAGCCCATTTTTATGGAGACTTTTCCTATACTTACATTTTCAGGCTTTCCTACTGAGCTATAGGTAAAAAAGACCGTATTTAAAGGATCTTCTATGTAATGGAGATTACCCCAGGCATCCCACGATTTCGTATATGTTTTTTCTGCTATCCGAGTCGTCACTGTTTTTGGACAATAAGAATAAGATATGCTCTTTGAATTGTTTATTTCAGAAACTACCCGACCTCTTGCATCATAGTTTTTTGTGTCCTTGATACAATTTTCTCCTTTCTGTTGAGTCTCCTCAATCAAGAGTCCTTTCTTATCATAGCTGTAGGCCTTTTTGAATGGAGTACCCAAAAGACCATAGTAACTACTCTCTACTGTCCTTCCCAGGCTATCATACCAAGTTGTAACAGCAGGCATATCAGTTTCTTCTTCTACAACAGCATACCTGCGTTCTTTTGAGTTACCCCATTTTTTTGTTACCGTTTTTATTACGCCAGTTGGTGCCTCTGTACGTATCACATTGCCCCAATTATCCAAAGTGTAAGTTGTTACTAATGGATGGTTCTCGTTTGTTAAATCCGTTCGAGAAGTAATATTACCCCAATTATCGACCGAATAACATATCGTTGTAAAAGAAGGAACGCTATACTCCTTTACAAGGAATCTACCAGTTGAATCATATTCGTATTTTTTTTGAACAGAAGAAACCTTATGACCTACTTGTCGCATGGAAACAATGTTTCCAAACTTATCTCGTTCGTAATGAGTGGTCAAGATTGATTGACCATGTCTTTCCTTAAGCACAATTTGTCCATAGTCATCATATCCCCAAAAGGTTCTTATAAACGTCTCTTCATTACTATCAGCATGCATTTTGCTCTCTATCATCTCTGTTGGAAGATAAACTCTACCTATTTTAACATAGCTATCATATCTGGTTAACTTATACATACTGTCATTTCTATAATTTGTCTTTTGAGACATCAAATAACCATACTGCGTATTGTAAACATACTCAGAACAAGTATAATCATCATCCAAATCCGTATTATCTTGACGGGACATATATGAGAAATAAGTATGGTTCAATGGAACTACGGTATTAGTGGAATTTGTATATGCGCAATCCTCTCCCACCAGAGTGCGTACTCTCGTTTTTGTGGGTGTCCAATATGTAGAATCCCATTTTTCAACGATATTTTCGACTGTTTCGCCTGTTGTTTCATTCTTGGCAATCAATTTATCAAAGCCTAACATGCCCTTGCCCAACACATGCACTTTCAAATTACCATATTGATAATTAATGACATTACCATTGGACTGCATACTCCTTACAACAGAAAGAGGAACAGAGACATGAAGAACAGGATACGAACTCGAATTTGAAGTTGAAAGTCCATAATTATTTAAAGTAGCAAGGTTTACTGACCTATCCAACAAAGATGCATAATTTAACGTACTCTCGTTCCCTAAGCCATCCACAATCTTGCATACTTTCCCAGAAGCTACATTGAGATTAGTATTACAATACATTCTCAACTTAACCACATCGGAAGGATTTGCATCATAAATATTCTTGCCATAGTTGAGAACTTGAGTATGTCCATTCCCCGTGAAATCACCTGCTATAACATATCCATTACGTGCATCATCCTCATTATTAGTTAGTACAGTCTTATCCAACACCAAATTGTTACCATTAGAACGCAACCATTCCATTCTAGTCTCCCTATAAGTATAATGCTTTGTATGAAAAATTCCGCCATGATAACCATAGTCCGTCTTTGCTGCCAACAAATCCATCTTTCCATCACCATCCATATCAAAAGTCAAGAAAGAGAACCGCTCATCATCCTGCCCGGTCTTTTTATCTACCATATCAAGTTTTATGGCATACTTCGTTTCAAATGTTCCATTTCCCTTATTCAAGGCGAAATATGTATCACCGCTTTTTTCTGCATAAATAAAATCCACCAAGCCATCACCGTCAAAGTCACCTTGTTCTATACGCCATTTTTCCGAGATGGTATTCGAACTATACTTATGGTTGTCATCAAATAATGTTCGCAGATTTCTACCTCCTTGATTATAAAAGACAGTATAACCATCTTGATAGAGAACCAAAAGGTCTGCCAAGCCATCATTATTGTAGTCGCCAACAAAAAGACGCTTAGGCTGCTGTGGCAAACTTAAAGTAAAATCAGTTGTTTCAAAGTTTGTGCCAGAAGCCAACTTGTCAAAGAAGCCAGCATACTTTCCGTTCTTTCCGTCCACTTCTAAACCTATGAATTCATCCTTTCCATCTTTGTCTGCATCAAAGGAGACAAAAAGAGGCATCCCCTCGCTTACCTTTAGATTGAAAGCATGCCCTATAGGATCCGTTTTACCATATTTATAATACCTGGCAAATACCGTAGCTGGCACACCCTTAGCACTGTTTATTGACGGTGAAGCCATCTCGTTGATGCCATCTCCATCAATGTCCATGAGCAAACTAGAGCTATTGCTGCCTATCCATTTCGTAGAGAAATTAGGACCTAAATTGTAGAATTTTGAAAGACCAAAACGCAACGTTCCATCCTTGTTAGGATTAGCCAAATAATAAGTTGCATATACACTTCTATTACCCTCATCTGTTACATCTGTAAATTCTATGACATCACATAAACCGTCACCATTTACATCCCCACTATAGAATATTCTGGAATTTATATTTCTTGTACGCAGAAATTGAATCTCTGGCAAGTTCATCTTATAACTAACATTAGGAAGACCTTTCCAAGTTATCTGAATTGGATTCAAAGCCTCTCCCTTGCCATTTTTCTCTATTACTTGTGTTAATCGAGAGTACTTAACACCAGAAGCATCCAGCGTAGAGTCATATACGCACTCATACTTACGAAACACCTGGTTGTTAGTCTCTGTGGTTATGTTTTTTAGCCGCACAAGAATAGCATCCTCCGTACCACCCATATTAAACTTAGCGGTATTCTTATTTTTTATATTCTCATAAGTAAAACGAATTGTGCTAGTCACTCCTCCCTCCATTCCATAGGAAACTGAAGAAGGATAAATGGACAAGGAACGTTTTGAGTAATAGATACGCATAAATCTGTGCTGGGTGTCAGAGACATAAGTCAAATACCATGCATTCACTGGATTGTCTGATAAATTAGCTATCGTTTGTCTAGAATCAGACCATTTTCCATAACAATAATCAAGGCCGTCATTGGTTTTCAGTTCCAGCCAGCCTTCGTTGACATGAAAAATCACCTTGGAAAAAGGCTCACCTTCCGGAACATACACTGCTTCACCTTGTTCAACAGATTGATAGATCAACCGTTTCCCATCCAAGAAATAAGCATCATCATTTGCATATTTAACCCCAGACGCAGTCCCATCATGATATATATCCTTACATCCTCTTGTAATTACAGACAAGCCCGAGATATTACAGCCATAGCCAACATACCCATAACCAGATTGACTATTATACACCAAAGACAAATTAGGTGTCATCTTGCCATAACCGTTTGGGCAACTAATAGGGATTGTATAAGTCGCTGCACCTGTCGCAGAAACTTCCAGTACACCCTTTGGAGTACCAACACTCTTGCTTGTAGATATATTATCCGCAAACACAAACGAAAATTGCATCAACACCAACAGCATTGTCAACATTGAATGAAAAAATATTCTTTGTCTCATGATATTATTCCTTTATAATTTTCCAACTACTTGAAGACTCACCTATGTTTATACGAAGCACATAGATGCCACTGACACTAGAACTAATATCCACATCGGCCATATTGTTCACTATAGAGCAACATGCAATTTTAGCCCCCGAAAGTGAATAAACAGCAATATTCCCAGCTACTTGTTCCTTATTATTCAGCAACTCAACATGTAGAACTCCCTTTGTTGGATTGGGAGAAATCTTAATTTGTCTGTCTGAAATCATATCAGAGAACGAAGCAGACCTTTTTTTAGCCTTACTATGAGATTGACTCATGATAATTTCTCTTTTGACCCGATTACCTGCTTCATCATAACTAAAACCTATCTTAGTTTGGGAACTAACCCCCAAACTACAAGACAGGAAAAAGAACAATAGTAATTTAGTTTTTAGCTTCATAAACTTTGCGAATTTTTAGTACAACATTCCCACTAATTCTATTTCATTATAACTTACCTCCACAATGGCTCCATCAGTTGGAACGACCACATCATTCTCAGAGCCTACGACAACTGTCTGAGAAAGGGTATTGCCCTCCACATCCTTGATTGTGATTGTTATCATCAACTCAGCTTCCGCATTAATATGCAGGACATCGTTTTCTTGATAGAGGTTCACAAGTTCCTTGGCTGGAGCGCGATGTGGTTTATGGGTACTAAACCACCCATTTGCAGTTGGTCTCATAACAACTCGCTTTCCATTTCTATTGGAAGCACCAACACTCATAAATAGCCCTAACGCTAAAAATAATAAAAATACTTTTTTCATACTTTTTAATATTAAAACATTCAATGTCGCAAAAGTATAAAAAAACAGAGAAAATTCATCAAACCAGCATTCGCATTAAGATTCACATTTCAAAACCTCCGATTTCATCGACTAAATCAGTTCCAAGAAATCATCCAAATCTTCTGCTTTTCCTTTATTAGAAGTTATCTTTTCATAGAGCCGCTGTTTTGTCGTTGATATTGTAGAAGGAGCTTTACTAGTCAATATTGCTATCTTTGATGTTGGCATTTTAATTTTGACTAACAGACATACATGAAACTGCTGAATAGACAGTTTATTGCAACTATATAATTTATCCTTAAATTTTGGATAAGACCGTTCTACTTCCATCTCCAACTTCCCCCATTCTTCATCTGTTAAATGTTTGTTTTTTGTCAAGTAATAATTCCATTTAGTTGACATAAAACCTTTCTTACTTGAAGTTTTTCCCAAAGCCATGAGTTTCCAATCTTTGATTTTATTCTGAAGCTTCAACTTTTTTACAAGACTCAATTCCCAATAAAAGGAAAATGAGAAAAATATTATTACAACACTAGCTATTAGCGCCAACAACTCTAACTGTTTATTTTTATTTTGTATTTCCAATTCACCCACTTTCTCGATTTGATAAGCGTAATCAAACAATGCCTTACCTTTAGCTGCTTGTTCGTCAGCATCTATCCGCTTCAAAGAATCCGATAGTTCAAAGTACCCTAACAA
>ERZ1031897.325-NODE-325-length-17562-cov-5.791912_pt1 | contig 17562 bp, 10 predicted proteins | sample MGYA00517881_ERZ1031897 | MGnify/ENA primary metagenome ERZ1031897 (study PRJEB33719, sample SAMN04261280) | wastewater metagenome | biome: rural village; feature: human; material: feces | host: Homo sapiens | place: El Salvador | collected 2013-01-07 ... | reverse complement strand
AAATCGTTATGTATCAGTAATTTATCTGCAAACAATGATACTTTGAGACTTTTTTTAGAAAAAACATTTATATGCGAGGATAAAGGAATGGGTGAATCTGAGGAAAAAAATAGTTGCAATTAGCTTGATACCATTTTTCGTTAAATGCTCATTTATGATATGAAAAAAGTGTTGTAAAGCAGAATTCGTTTATTTTCTGATTTTTAAGTGTTAATTTTAGAGAATAATCGAACACAAATGCTCGAATACCAAGAAAATTCATTATCTTTGCGTTAAACATCATAAAATATAGAATAAGATGAAAGATATTAATCGCATCAAAGTAGTACTTGTTGAAAAGAAGAGAACGAGTAAATGGCTTGCAGGAGAATTAAGAAAAGACCCTGCTACCATCTCAAAATGGTGTACCAATTCTTCCCAACCTGATTTGCAAACGCTAACGAAGGTTGCGCAGCTGCTTGACGTAGATATAAGTGAACTTCTTAATAAAACAGAAAAACTACAATGATAGAAAAGAATAAGAGTCCATATACTTCCATTACGGGATGTACGTTTCTCTATTATGAGTTTGGACGCATACTCCCTTTGTTGATGGATGCCAATTCTGAAGCGCTGCTGAAGGATGAGATTGAGAATAATCGAGTTCTTCAAGTCAATTCTATTGCATCACGAAAACGTTTTGTGGTAGAGTTTAAGCATCGATATGATGCTTTACCATTTTGTTTTTGGCAATCTTGGCAGAATATGAGTGAAGCAGGACAGCGTGCTGGCTTGCTTTATGCCATATTGAAAACCTACAAGCTCGTGTTTGATTTTCACTTCAATGTAACATTGAAAAAGTGGAACTCAATCGACCATGTACTGTCGAAGGATGATCTCTTGATGGAATTTAATGAACTTTCTGCTCACGATGATTTTGTGGATAGCTGGTCTGAAGGGACAAAGAAAAAATGTTGCAGTAGCTATCTTACGATTCTGCGGCAGTCCGGGCTTCTTGATGGAAAAAATAATGAGTTGACTCCCATCTGTCTTGATGCAGACGAGTTTGCGTATTATATTCATAGTGGAGAGGAGTGGTTTCTTGAAGCCTGTCTTCTTTATCCTTACGAAATTAATGACATTAAAAGCAAGTTGTAACATATGAAAAGTATGACCATACCAGAGTTATATGAATATCTATGCTCTCCTCAGTTTCAGGATGAGCATAGTGGCAATGTATTCTATAACTACTACATATATCAATACCCTGCAAGCAAGGAGTACGAGATGCGTCGCCAGATACAGGAGTTCAAGGAAAAACTTGAACGACCAACGAATTTCGTGGATGCTCTCGAGCTTGACTTGTTCAAGGTCTTTTGTGAGTATCTTAGAAACGAAAAGTTTGGTGACAACTCTCTCTTGGATGATACATTCGAAGAAGACAAGGTGCATCCTGATATGGTGACCAATGAACTTACGACGGAAGCCAACTCAGATAGTTTCATCAGCTTTGTAAGCCAAAAAATTGATGAACATATCAACTCTAACAATGGTTACAAGCACCCATATGTCTTTGTTCATGGTATAGGCAAGATGTTTCCTTACCTTCGTACAAACGTGTTCCTAACACGCTATGAGAAGTACAACGATACATCACGCTATAAGATTATACTCTTTTATCCTGGGCATCAAGAAGGTAACTCGTTTTCTCTTTTTGATACGCTTGAAGACGCTCATACGTATCGTGCCACATTATTAGTAAACCAATAAATCCATATAAGATATGAAGTTCAAAGATCTATATGATAAAGGACTTGACAGAAAGGTAAACCCAGCTGTTTCTGCTTCAGACCTCACAGATGAAACTGTACTTACGGAAATCGTTGAGTACGTGTTTACGGAGGAAATTATCATCAACCTCTATAATATTTTGACCAATATCAAGGTCAATCAAGGTAGTCATATCGGAATATGGATTAATGGCTACTATGGCTCTGGTAAGTCTCACTTCTTGAAATATGCAAGCTATTGCCTTTCTCAGAACAAGGAACGCTGCGAAATGGCTTTCATTCGTCTCATAGAGGCGACCGAGGACATGATGCTCCATACAAAAGGTATGTCTAAACTTGAACAAGAGGGCGTTTCTGTGTCAGAGTTGAAGGCTCTGCAAAGTTGGTATGTATCTCAGGCTGATGTTGAAATGATAATGTTCAACATCGGTGACGTTCACGATGTGAATGCCGACCAAAAAACAGCTTTCACAACCATTTTCTGGAACCAGTTCAATGCTCAGCGAGGTTACAATTCGTTTAATCTTGCCCTTGCTCAATATTTGGAGAAAGCTCTTGACGATAACGGCAAGTTCCAAGAGTTCAAGGACTATGTGAAGAACAAGGGATATGATTGGGAACGCAACATATCTCGTTTTGCTGCTGGTCGCCTTGATCTTGCCCTTGATATGGCAAAGGAGGTTGACCCTACACTTTCTACCGATGTGATTCGTACTCGTATTCTTAATAATGACGTGAACGTTTCCGTTGAGGCATTTGCGGCAGAGATGAAGGAGTACATCGACAGTAAGCAGAACCGCAATTTCCGTATTTTGTTCTTTGTCGATGAGGTGAGCCAGTTCATAGGCGCACACCGTGACCTGTTGTTGCAACTCCAGTCTTTGGTAAAACGACTTGATGAGGTTTGCGAGTCTCGTTGCTGGATAGCATGTACTGCACAGCAAACATTGGAAGAGGTTGTCACAAATGTTGGTGGTAATGTGAGTAACCCGGAGGATGAAGTGGGAAAAATCCTTGGACGTTTCGAGGTTCGTGCTTCCCTTCAAGGCACATCGCCAGAGTATATCACGCAAAAGCGTATTCTTGACAAAAAAGGCGATGTGGAAATCAAGCTTGGCCAGATGTTCGATAAGGACAAGGCTAAGCTGGATGCTCAGTTCATACTCCCTAGCCAATACAAGGCATATACGAGCAAGGAGGATTTCATTGCTTGTTATCCATTTGTGCCTTATCAGTTCCAACTCATCATGAAAGTACTCGATTCTTTTGTGAACATGAACTATGTGGATAAGCAGGTGAAGGGCAATGAACGTTCGCTCATTAACATCACTTTTTCTATTGCCAAGGAAACTGCCAATATGGAGGTGGGTGAGTTTATTTCATTCGACCGATTCTTTGGAGCTATGTTCCAGGGGTCTATGCAGCATTTGGGACAGCGTGCGCTTGGAAATGCACGACAGGCAATTTCACATATTGATGACCCTCAGAAGCAAGAGTTCTGTCGTCGTGTGGTCTATGTGCTCTTCATGATTTGTAATCTTTCAGATGTTGATAAGCCTACATTCTCAGCTACGATAGATAACATCGTGACGCTTTTGATGACCAAGGTGGATGCCAGCAAGGCTGCCATCAAGCAAGAGGTAAATACTGTTCTTGCCTTTCTGATAGACAAGGCGGTCATCCGCAAGGCGAAGACAGAGACAGGAAGCGAAATCTATGAGTTTTACACCGAGGAGGAATCTAAGGTTGCTCAGCTTATCAGCAATCAGCAGGTGGACAGCAACACTTACAGCGATGAGTTGAAGACCATCTTCTTCAGTCATTTCGGTAATCCAAGCAACAAGAAAACGTTTGCTACTCGCTCTTTCAACGTGGGTATCAGTATTGATGGAAGAAATTATTTGAGCAACAATGCAGATATTTGTGTGGATTTTGTCACAACAGCAACTACTGACTCCGTAGAGCAGTTTGCTTTCAGTGTGAACAATACCCAACAGGGCACACATATTATCTACTTCCTTTATCCGCAGTTGAAGGACAACCAGGAACTTCGTGCCAATTTCCTCTACTATTGTCGTGTTCAGCGCTTTGCGCAAGAACCTGCTATCAGCGAGGAACGCCAACGTACCAAGGATATTTTCCGTCAACGTGCCAAGGAACTCTATGATAAGGAAATAAAACCACAGTTCCAACAGATACTTGACACTTGTCCTGTCATTTCTTGTGGTGCTGTGCTTTCGGCTTCGGAGATGGGAACTGCCAAAAAAGCGGAACGCTATGAGGCTTTGCTCAACCGCCACATGGAATCGCTTTACTCTTTTGCGCAGCTTGTGAACAAAGATGGGACACCACGAAACGGAGCTGATCTTTCTGCAAAGATTCTGCGTCCGGTGGAACCTGAGATGCAAAATATGCCACTTAGTACGCCAGAGAAGAAAATCAAGGATTATCTGGATCGCTCTCCTCACGATGTGACGGTGGCTGATGTCGTTCGCCAGTTCTCAAGGCTACCTTACGGATGGTCAGACTATGCCACCATCTACTTCCTCAATGAGTTGGTGCGCCGTCATCTGTATGCTTTCAATTACAACAACAATCCAAATGTGAGCCGTGAGGAAACGGCTCGCAACATCGTGCGTGATGCCGGCAAGTTTACGGTGGAGAAGGCAAAGGCTATTTCGCAGGAGGTGTTGAATGACTTCATTGAAGCATGGAAGCACATCTTCAACGTGATGTCGGTGAAGGGCAGCAATGACAGTACTGAGCTGTTCCGCAACTGCAAGGAAACGGACGACAGTCAGCTCAATACGCTTTTGAAAAGTTATCGTGGTCTTTCTCGTGAGCTGAGTGGATGCCCGTTCGTCCATACCATCGATGAGGCTGTCGAAATGATGGAGAGTTGGCTCACTGTGCGTGACCACTTGCAGTTCTTCCAGACCATCATCAATGCCCGAAATGAGGCATGCAAGCTTTTCGACCGCTGCAAGAGTATCAACTCCTTCCATAACGACCAGTTCCCTGGCTATGAGAAGGTGCGTAAGTTCTTGGATGACAATCGGGACAACTTCGCTTTTCTTTCCGACGAGCAACAGCAGGTGGTGGAGTCTCTCCGTGCCATCAAAACGGATGAAGAGCCTTGGGACAAGATGCCTTCTTACATGAAGATGATGCGTAATCTGAATGGACTTTTGGGTGAATGTAAGACGAGACTCATCAACGAGATTAAGGACAATTATAACAAGGCTTTCGATGAATTGGAACAATATGCTAAGGAAGTAAAAGTGGCACGTGAAAAGTTTGCCAAACGTGACATCACCATTTCGTTGAAGACAAATACGAGTAATTTCTATGCCCTGCAAGCCAATGCTGATACTCGCTCTTTCTACGAGGATGAGATGAGAAAAATTAATCAGGCAATTCCAGTTCCTCCAACTCCACCAACCCCTCCAACTGGTGGTGGTAGTGGTACGCCGCCTGAGCCTCCTCAGCCAAAACCTCGTGTACGCAAGATAGTTCATCTCAGTACGCATACCACTCAACCTATGCGAACAGAGGCCGATGTTGATATGTACCTGGCTGGTTTGAAGGCAGAACTTATGCAATACATCAACGAAAATAATGACATTATTGTAGGATAGAAATATGGACACAAACAGACTAAAACGCTTCGCTACCGAAGCTCGCACTATATTGATGCAAGGAGTGAAAAATCGCTTGCAGACTTTGGGCTTTGACCTCAAGACTGGCAAGCCTTCCGAGATGCCACAGGCTATGGAAGGCGGTGCTGTGTTGATGGGTGAAATCGTGTCGATGGATTTTTATCATCGTTGGATGTCTCTTTATCGTAACATCCAATCTCGCAGCATCAAAGAGGTTGCAGAAGAAGCAGCCTATACTTGGTTCAATCGCTTCATGGCTATCCGCATCATGGAAAAGCAGGACTTTGCCCCTCTTGTGCTGGAATATGAGAGCGAGGAGGTGCGTGTGCCTATGATTGTGAGTGAGGCACGCCAAGGACGCATGCCTCAAATGAGCGAGGAGTTACGTGATAAACTGATGGGACTTTTGGAGGATGACAGCAAGACCAGCGAGCAGTTTGCCTTGCTCATAGTGGCTTACTGCCATGAGAATCCTATCATCAACAAGTGTTTCGGGGCGATAGCAGACTATACGGAACTTCTCCTGCCGCAGAACATTCTTTCTGACGATGGCTTTGTGTATCAAATCAACCATACGGAGTTTATCTCTGACGAGCAATATGCCAGTGCCGAGTTGATAGGTTGGCTCTACCAGTTCTATATCTCTGACCGTAAGGACGAGGCTTTTGCCAAAAAGGGTAAGTATGATGCCGACGAGATTGCTCCTGCTACACAGATTTTTACACCTAACTGGATTGTGAAGTATATGGTGGAAAATACCGTCGGGCGCATCTATATCGACAATAATCCTTATTGTGAGTTGAAGGATAGTTTGAACTACTTGGTGGATATGCAGCCAAGTAATGAGCCATTGAAGGTGGAGGAACTTTCACAGATGAAGGTTGCTGACCTTGCCTGTGGTTCAGGACATATACTCAATGAGTGCTTCGACTTGCTTTACAAAATCTACATAGAGGAGTACTATAGCCCTTCTGTTGCCATCAAGGAAATTCTCCAGCAGAATCTCTTGGGTATCGACCTCGATACCCGAGCAAAGCAACTCGCCACTTTTGCCCTCTTGATGAAGGCTTGCCAGAAAGATCGTGCTTTCCTCGATGGCAAGGTGATGCCTCGTGTGTATGACATGCCTCGCCCTATAGCCGAGGTAATTTCAGCAGATAATGATAAGCGCAATGCAGAGGAGTATCTTCGTGAGGTGCTTCCTCACTACTTGTTGGGTGGCAATGATACGATGGTAAAGGAACTCACAGAGTCAATCTTGCTGATGAATCATGCCGATACCTTGGGTAGCATTATGATTTTCGACATTTCTGAATCCACCAGAAATGCCGTGCTGGTTCGTACCCAGGAGTATGAAGAACAGTTGGCAAATGGTGAGATGGTGCCAGAGGCTATCCGCCAGCTCGTGCCATACATGAATATCATCCTTGCATTGACCGAGAAGTATGCTGCAATCTGTATGAATCCGCCATATATGAGTATAAAAAAAATGCCACCTATTTTGAATGGCTATGTCAGAAATAACTACAATATTAGTAGGGCTGATCTTTTTTCTGTTTTTATGGATGTAGCTTTGACTAGGCTTATAACTGGAGGAAAATACGGTATGCTCAATATGCAAGCATGGTTATTTCTTGCTTCATTTGTTGAGCTTCGCAAGTCTATATTATCCAAAGCTCATGTTGATAGCCTATTACATTTAGGACCGAGAACATTCGATGAGTTAAGTGGCGAAGTGGTGCAAAATGTTGCTTTCGTTATAACCAGTCACCCCCCTGCGGATAAAACAATAGTTTACAGGTTAGTTGAAGGAAACAATTGTTTTGAAAAAGAACTTATGTTTCAACGTAAAGGAGAAGTTGTTCATATAATAGACCAAAAATCTTTTTTGGAAATTCCAGAAACTCCATTCGGATATTGGTTAAGTGACTCGTACCTTCATCTATTTTCTAACAAACTAATAGCAGATACTGCTATAGCAAAAGCAGGGGTTGTTACAGGAAATGATGACTATTTTCTGAGGTTGTGGTTGGAAGTGTCATTTGGCGATATAAATCTAAATAATTGCGACCGTAATAATTTCTCTAAGTATCACAAGTTTGAAAAAGGTGGTGGGGCAAGAAAATATTATGGTAATGAGCAGTATATTATTAAGTTGAAAGATTTGTGGTCTTCCTCGCATTATAATAAATCAATAAGGCGAGGTGAGCCAGAGTATTACTTTCAAAAGGGTATTGGATGGCCAACGGTAAATAGTTCGGAAACTACGACTTTTAGAGAATTTGAAAATTCTGTTTGTGCAACATCAACAGGAGCAATATATGTCCCATCTGACTCAAATCGATTATATTGTCTTGGATTATTAAATTGTAAGTTTGCATCTCAACTACTAAATCTATTTAATCCGACAATTCATGTATTGACATCAGATGTAAGTAATATACCATATATTTTCTGTGCTAAGCAAGAGAAAGCGATTGCTGATTGTGTGCAAAAATGTATAGCTATCTCTCGTCAAGATTGGGACTCTCACGAAACCAGTTGGGACTTCCAAGGCAATGAACTGTTGACCATCGACGAGCAGACCTACAAGGAAAATATCAATAACTTTGTAGAACAGCATTTCGAGGAGACAGGCGAACGCCTCGATATCGACTCCTCGCTCCCTGATACCTATAGCTTGGCATGGCGAGTGGAGCAGTACAAACAGAAGTGGGAGCATAAGTTTATGCAGCTCCACAAGAATGAAGAGGAACTCAATCGCCAGTTTATCGACATCTACGGCTTGCAAGAGGAGCTCACTCCCGATGTGCCGCTTGATGAAATCACCATCCTTCAGCAGGGTGAAATCTCGATAGAAGACTGCAAAATTGTATGGCATGACGATGTCTTGATGAAGCAACTCATTAGCTATGCTGTAGGTTGCATGATGGGACGTTATTCAATAGACCATCCTGGACTTATTCTTGCCAATCAAGGCGATGGTGCGGTGGAATATGAAAAGCTTGTGCCAAACTCTCGTTTTGAAGTCGATGATGATGGAATCATACCACTGATGTCATCCAAGACAGACTTTGCTGATAATGCAACAGTCCGTTTTAAGAAATGGATGTCGGTGGTCTTTGGAGAAGATATGCTGGTGGAAAACCTCAACTTCATTGAGGCAGCATTAGGTAAATCACTTGATGATTACTTTGTGAAGGACTTTTGGAAATACCACAAGAAGATGTATCTGAACCGTCCTATCTATTGGCTGTTCAGTTCAAAGAAAGGTGCCTTCCAATGCCTTGCCTATATGCATCGCATGACACCATATACAGCCGAGCAGATTCGTACAAAATACCTGCTTCCTCATATAGAGTGGCTTGTACAAAAGCACAACGAATTGGAGGCAAATGCAGCTAATCTAGATACTTCAGAACGTCGTGATCTTGACCGCTTGACTGCTCAAATAACAGAGTGCCGTGAGTATCATGACCGATTGCATGAGGTGGCTGATGAGCAGATAGCTTTCGACCTCGATGACGGCGTGGTGGTCAACTATGCTAAGTTTGGTGATGTATTACAGAAAATTAAATGATAATGGAAAAAGATTTGGAACGTCTCATAAGATATATTCGCAAAGAAGATGTTGCACTATTTGTTGGCTCTGGCTTTTCTATAAAAGCTGGAGCTCCCAATGTGTGGCAAATTATAGAAGCAATTTTAAAGGAAGGAGGTCAGGCTATCACTGATAGCTTGACAGAATCTGATCGTGGTCAGCTTCGATTTGTATCAGAAGCATATGTAAAAGAGTGTTGTGGACGCAACGAACTCATAATGTTGTTGAAGAGACTTTTTGATTTCATGCCACAAGACTGTTCCGATCAGTTGACATTGACAAAGATACCACATATCAAACAAATTTTTACAACAAATTATGATACTTTGATTGAAGATGCTTATCCAAAATCAAAGCGAAGTGTCGTTACTTCAAATGAAGGATGTGCTTATACAGATGAAGGGCTTGCGACTATTTATAAGGTTCATGGTGATATTACGACTTTAAATGATAGTTCATCCATTATAATTACTGATAGTGATTACAAAGGATTCTTCAAAAATAAACGCTTTAATTTGATTTGGGAAGAGTTGAAGCGAACTTTTATTAAGAAGCATGTGGTTTTTATTGGTTATAGTTTAGAAGATGATAATATTCTGGAAATCATAAAGGCTGTTCGCAACTCTATTGGAAAGAGTATGAAAGGAATGTTCTTGGTTTCTCCCAAAATGTCAGATGCTAAGATTAACCAATTGGAAAAGAATAATGTGGCTTATATTAAAGCAACTGCAGAGGACGTTCTTGGCAAAGTCTTAAATGGACTAAAGGAGAATATCGTTGACGACTATCGTCACAAGAAGGTATCACAAGAAACTTATGATGCATTCTTGGAGACAAATGCGGATATATACACGACTACAACTCATCTGCAAGATAAAAATACAATTGATAATATAGAGGCAAAAAAAGGAAAAACTTTGGAAAGTAAAATTAATTTTACGGTATCAACGCAACTAAAGAATGCTATAAAAGATGGATGCTACAATTCTAATATAGTACTGAATGGTACGCATATCAAAATTCCTGCTTTAAAAATACCAACAGATAAGATGAGTAATTTCAGCCATTCTATAAATTGTATCTGTCTTGCCAACAAAGATAATATAAGCAGTTTTATCTTGTCGCCATCTGTTGAAGAAATGAAGGTTACTCTAAAAATGCCATCTATAGGTTTCAAAGAGACTAAGGTTGGCTACAGACACCAAGAGAAAAGTGCTGTGATAATTGATATTGAAACACCAATTTGCATTCTGTCAATCTCAATAGATAGAAACTTAACAAAGATGAATTTTAATATTCAAAGTAATGATACATATACAAATAGCCAAGATGCAATTAAGTGGATTGATTTCATTATTGGGTCATTCTCTGGTGAGGAATTCTTCGTCAATGGAATTAAGTTGAAGTCGGATGTAACACAAAAGATAGACATTGAAGATTTTAGAAAAGCAAAAGTTTTCTATGAAACCATACAGCGTATAGAAATGGAAATGGATGTCGATTTTGATGTGTATGAAAACTACTCTTCAAGCAATTTATTCAATGCATTGTGCGTGTATCATTATTTTGCTAAAAAAGGTTTCTTAAAGGAGCTTCCAAAGAATGCTGCAGTCACATTTGAAGTTGATTCAAGAGACCCACAAAATGTCCCTGTGGATAAATTTAGTAAAGATGCGTTTGTAATGGTAAAATGTGAACCGTTAGGTAAAGTAGAACTCAATAAAAAGAGTTTTTATATTCCGTTTTGTACAACCGTCTTTATGGATTGCAAGGCAGAAAAAGTAACAAAAATAGATGAATTTAAATATAATGTTACAATGAAGGATGAATCACCAAAATGTACAATTTGGTGTACAGATACAGAACCAAAGCAAGAGGGGAATGTATTAAATTTAGGTTGTAAATAATGAAATAATAAATGAACGTATTACAGAAAAAAATATATGATTACTTTGAGCGAGATTCTGACTTGAAAGTCCTTTTCATTTTTCAGGATTCTGTTGACCTGTTTTCGGCAGCAGAACTCGAAGGTGTCGCTTGGCAGGAAGGTTATAGATATATAGATTTCAAGGATGATTGGTTCACAACCAAATATCGTTTGGATAATGATTGGCAGCATGATAAGGTAATTATCTTCTGCCATCAGCAAAGTCCATTGAGAGTTAAGTCGCTACAGGCTTCTTTTCCTCTGATGGATGTGCTTGCTGCCAATATGGAATACCATAGCCAGGATTATGCAGCATTTATGCAGCAGTATGGATTGCCTGCAGACGATAAGAAACTTGTACGTTTTGTAGAAAAAAATGTTATCTCGTTACAGTCGGAAAAGTTGTTGAAACTATTTAGACCCAATTATCAAGATGGCAGTATCTCGTATGACATGATGGTGAGAGGTTTCATTAGTAGTTATATGGGAAGTGAACGAATATTCGACTGGGATGATATTATTTTGCGAGTTCTGTTGTATGGTAGAGAAAACGACAGGGAAAAGCAGACAGACTTTTATAGCAAGCTTCGTGGCTGCAAAGATGTTGAAGTGGCTTTGAGTGAACATCTGACAGACATCTTTGGCGTTTCCTTTGATGATTCAACTCATGAGAAGGTTGGTCAGATGGTTAAGGTTTTCAAATATAATGCCATTGTTCAGAATTTGGCACCAGTAAAAGCAGATAACTATAAGCAAACAAGAATAGCTGATGGTGTTGCACTACAGCACATGAACCGTATATTGGAATTAGCCCTTAGCCAAGAAAAAACAGCTAAGGCTCTCTCTGAACTCTTTGATGAGTTAGGGGGAGAGATACATGATGCCGACATCATTCGCTGGTATGGTACTGAGGCTAATTACTATTATGTCCCAGAGGCACTTTGTGCCCCAATTATAACAGCACTCATAGAGCAAAAAATTGAAAATGAGCCTGAGGTTGTTATCAACCGTATTGAGGAGTTGATGCTTAAGCATAATGATAATTCAATGTTGTCGGTGGTCATGGATTATGTAATTATCGTTGCTCGATTTTATGAAAAGGCTCTCGGTCTTGGTTCTTTGACGCTCAACACTGCTGACGAATATGTCGTGAAATACGAATCGGATTATTGCTTGATAGATCAATATTATCGCTTGTCGATGGAAAACTATTATAGCATCGAACCAACTTGTGAATTGTTTGAGACAGTACAAAAAGTTAAGACTAAACTCGATCAAAATTACAGTAAGTTATGTCATCGTTTGAACTTGGAGTGGACTCGTTGCATCCAGGAAACTGGAGGCATGAAAGAGGTGCATCTTCTTCGTCAATACAATTTTTATGATGAAAAGATAAAACCGATCCAAAAGAAGGTGGCGGTGATAGTGAGCGATGCGCTAAGATATGAAGTAGCCCAGGAACTTATTGGAGAGTTGGCGAAGTCAAGACATATTGCAAGTTTGAAGCCTGCTCTTGCCATGTTACCATCGGAAACGAAATATTGTAAGCCTTCATTGCTTCCATATCGTGAACTTAAACTCTATGGGCAGGGTGAAAAACAGGATTTGTCTGTAGATGATCACATTCTTGACAAGATAGAGAAACGTTCAGAGCATCTGCAAGCCTTTCGTGAGGGTGCTCTTTGTGTACCTTATGAGACTGTGGCAGAATATAACCAAGATAAGAACAGAGAAATTTTCAAGCATTCTCTGGTCTATATCTTCCATGATGTCATTGACAAGGTGGGACACAAAGGAAGCTCGGATGAAATAGTGCAGAGTTGTAGAAAGGCTATCAAGGATTTGGCTACCATGATACCTAAGATACACGCTTCTTACAATGTAACCGAAGTATATGTGACAAGCGACCATGGTTTCCTGTTCAATGATATCGTCTTTCAGGAGAAGGATAAGAAACAAATCCAAGAAGAGTGCTTGGAGCGCAGTACTCGCTACTATCTTACTGCATCCAAGAACACAGTACAAGGGGTAGTGAAATTCCCTCTCAGTGAGGTGTCTGCCATGACGAATGTGGATGATGTTATGATAGCCGTGCCAGAGGGAACTAACCGATTTAACGCTCCTTCTGGAGGTTATAGGTTTACGCATGGTGGTGCGACTTTACAGGAACTTATCATCCCTGTTATTACAAGTCGCCAGGAACGATTGGACAACAAGCAGCCTGTTGGCGTGATGATTCTTGACAGAAAACTATCCATGCAGGCTTCTCGTCTCAGATTTAAGTTACTCCAAACAGAAGCTGTCTCTATGGATATGAAGGAACGTCTTGTTAGGGTAGCTTTGTATCATAATGATGTCCCTGTGACTCCAGTCAAGGATATACTTCTTGATAAGACAGAGCCTTTGCTCGATAATAGAAAAATTCAAGTTGATTTGACGCTCAACAAAAATGTGGATGCCAAGGTGTTGCAGTTGAAAGTTTTTGACGCATCAGACGAACTGAATCCTCTTATCAAGGAGAATGTGACCAATAACACTTTGATAGAAAATGATTTTGACTTCTAAAGATATGGATTTGCAACAAAAAGTAATGGATGCCTTCATAGGCAAAGTGGTACGAAAGGACTTGGCTTTCCTTGTAAAGGGTGGTCTTCCTGTGCCAACTTACGTGCTCGAATACCTGTTGGGACAGTATTGTGCCAGCGATGACGAGGAAATCATTAATGAGGGCTTGGAAAAGGTGAAGCAAGTCATCCAGAATAACTATGTGCATCGTGCGGAGGCGGAGTCTGTAAAAGGACTCATCCGTGAGAATGGCAAGCATCGTATAATTGACAAGGTTACTGTTGTTCTTAATGAGAAGAACGATGAGTATCAGGCGACTTTTGCCAACCTTGGGTTGACAGGTGTTCCTATCGGTACCGACTATGTGCGCAAGAATCCGAAACTACTGAGTGGCAACGGTGTGTGGTGCATCATTACACTGGGCTATATTAGTGGCGAGAACATCAAGGTAAGATGGGAGATTCAGACAATGAAGCCTATACAGATTTCAAACATCGACCTACAGGAATATATCGACCAGCGCAAGAACTTCACTACTGAAGAATGGATAGATTTCCTGATGCATACTGTGGGATTGAATCCAGAGGTGATGAATCGTCGTGAGAAGTTCATTACCTTGGCTCGTCTTCTACCTCATGTGGAGAACAATTTTAATTTCATGGAACTGGGACCAAAGGGAACAGGTAAGTCTCATGTGTTTCAAGAGTTATCTCCATACGGCGTGCTTGTGAGTGGAGGCGACGTAACCAGTGCCAGACTATTTGTGAAAATTCAAGGAAACAAGGAAATCCTCGGACTCGTTGGATATTGGGATGTCGTGGCTTGGGATGAGTTTGAACAGCAGAAAGGACGTAATGTGGATGCTGTGCTTATCGACACCATGCAGAATTATCTTGCCAATAAGTCGTTTAACCGCGGAAAGGGTACTCACGAGGCAAGTGCTTCCATGTCATTTGTTGGCAATACGAAGCATACTGTTCCGTATATGTTGAAGAACTCACATCTCTTTGAGAGCATTCCGACGGCATTCATCAAAGGAGCGTTCCTTGACCGTATGCATCTTTACAATCCTGGTTGGGAAATCAAGATACTGAAGAAGGATAGCTTTTCCAAGGGTTATGGTCTTATTACAGACTATATTGCAGCTGTACTGCACGCTTTGCGAAACGATGACCGAACCGCACTATTGAAGGACTATGCTAAGTTTGATGGCTCGCTTTCTGAGCGAGACCATCTTGCCATTCGTAAGACCTTCTCTGGTATGATGAAATTAATTTATCCTGATGGCAACATGACAGAAGAGGAAGCTAAGGAACTTATAGACTTTGCCGCAGAGGGACGTAAGCGAGTGAAAGACCAACTATATATCATCGACAGTACATTTTGTGCCGAGCCAGCTAAGTTTCAATATACGTGGTTGAAGTCGGGAGAGCCAGTAAAAGTGGAAACACTGGAAAGCCTCGAACACCAACAGGCGCAAATGGTAGATGAGATGGATGACGAAGTTGAAGAAGAGCAAGAAAATCAGGAGGTGAAACGTTCTGGCTCTCGTCCTCGTATTCCAAAACTCATGGCAAAGACCATCTCCATCCGTGAGAATCAAGGTGGTGTTACCTATAAAGATCTCTTTGGTGAATATTTACGAACAGCAAAGGAAATCAATGTGACAGACCCTTTCATTCGTCAGCCATATCAGATAGATAATCTTGTCGATTTCATCCAGATGGTAAAAGATGTTTCTACGGTACAAGATACTGTCAAAATTCATCTGAGTACGCAAAATGATGATGATGAGAAGGTGGCGGAGGTTATAGACTCTTTCAATGACTTGGCAGATGAGTTGTCGCCTATGGGTATCGAGTTTACATTTGATTTCAAGGCAGACCATGATCGCTTCATCCAAACAGATACAGGATGGACAATAGCTCTTGGTCGAGGATTGGACATCTATGAGAAATTTGGTCGTTTCTCATTGAGCCGCTGCAATCAGAGAAATCGCCGTTGTAAAGCATTTAATGTGTCGATTAACAAAACCGAAAGATAAAAGATGGAAATAGGAGAAGTTCTTGAAAATAAAATGCCAAAGGCAATAGAGTATGCTTCACATATAATTATGGAGACAGATAGCTTTATTGAGTTTGCTGTAGCCTTGGTTGACTATATGGGAGAAGATTTTATTCCATATTGTAAATCTGTGTATGCCATGCTGAGAGGCTTGTCTTATCCAACTGTGACATTTGAAAAGGATGACATATTGGGAGAAATAACTCCTGATGTCATCCTTGATGCTTACAATAACTTTCTGTTACAGCAAGATGAGCATGCAAGAGAGAAAGAATTTAAGGAAAACATAGATGAGTTGCAATTTTTGGTAAAGAGCTATCGTAATAGCAGTGAGTTCAAAAAAATATTGGACTTCATAGGTCGTTTCCCTTATCTTGCTCCTTATAATGCAATGCTTGTTCAGATGCAGAAGCCGGGAGCTACTTTCGTACTTACAGGTAAGAAATGGGCGGAATATGGAAGACAGCCGAAATTGAATGGACAAAAGTTGATAGTCCTGAAACCTTTCGGACCAGTCCAATGTGTTTTTGACTTTGACGATACAGAGCCTATTCCAAATGCTACTGAGGCTATGGAAGAGACCGAGTTAATGCAAAAGTACACAGAGAATTTGCAGCAAGCGCAAGGGAATTTGGCTGACAAAACAATGGAAACATTGATGACAAATCTCTCTGTATATGGAATTTATCTTGATGATAAGTTCTTGGCGGCAAATACTTATGGTGGGTATATTATGCCTTATCATGAGAAAAAACTGAAGATCAAGATAGACAAAGATTATTATATGGAAGTTCCTTCCTGTTTTGTGATAAGTGTCAATAAAAATCAGACTAATGCGGTTAAATTCCATACGATTTGCCATGAGCTTGGTCATCTTTTCTGTTGTCATCAATGCTATAACAAAAAGAAAAAACGCAAACTGACCTTGAAGGAAGAAGAGTTTGAGGCAGAAACGGTTGCTTGGTTGATGTGTAAAAGACATGGCATAAGCAATCCGTCTGAAGAGTACTTGGCTTCTTATGCCCCAAAAGGTGAAATCCCGATTTGCAGTACAGAACTTATCATGCGAGCAGTAACCGAAATTGAGAAAATGATGGAAGAAACTGTTGCCATAAAAGATTCTATGTGGTATAAGGAGGATACTGCTTTCAAAGCCACTGTTAATGCACATCTTCAAAAATTAAAGAAATTTAAACAGACTGACTTATTTGGGAATAGAATATGATGAAAGAAAAAATAGTTTTTATGGCAGAAGATACCATCTCGGATTCTTTTTGCACTCGTGAAGGGGCATGTGATATTGGTGGTTGTAATATTTTTCTCAAAAATGGCGACTATGAGACTATTAAATGGATTAAATGTACAGTATTAAAATTTGCACTATAATTAGTTTTCTAAATGTTAAAAATATATTTTGATTGGAACTGCATTACTCACTCAAAAGATAATTACACTTATCTTTTAGAGATTGTCAAGCTGTATGGCAAGGATTTTATTTTTCCATTTTCAAATGCACACATAAGGGATGTTCTGGTGAGCCACAAAGAAGATAATGAATATTTTGATTCAGACATATCACTTCTAGAGAATATATGTGGTAAGCATTATTTACAGTTTAAAAACGGTCAAATTATGCCGATGTATGGCAATCCAAGAGATGTTATAGATATTTATGGAGAAGAACTTGAAATGCTACAAGATTTAGAGTTTATTACTCCAGAAATGTATTCAACAATGAAGAACGACTTAAGAAAACTGTTGCCTCCAGAAATATTCGAAAAAATTCAAGGTGCAGACTCTAATAATGTTTTTACTATCATTGATAGCTACATTGCTCAAATCATGCCAGATTATAATCTTGACTCAATAATGTCAAGTTATTTTCCAAACCCAGACATAAGACGATTGGTGGATGCAGAATCGAGAATTAAATGTATGTGCATGGCTCTAGATTTGTATGGATTCAGACCTGAGAAG
>ERZ1031897.323-NODE-323-length-17581-cov-9.313762_pt1 | contig 17581 bp, 17 predicted proteins | sample MGYA00517881_ERZ1031897 | MGnify/ENA primary metagenome ERZ1031897 (study PRJEB33719, sample SAMN04261280) | wastewater metagenome | biome: rural village; feature: human; material: feces | host: Homo sapiens | place: El Salvador | collected 2013-01-07 ... | reverse complement strand
AAACTTTTTCATTTTTCAAATAATTTAAAATATAAACAATATAAGAAAAAACAAATTAACCCTCCTATTAGAATCATTGCTATGAAACTAATTGCAGAGGTTAAAAACTGCAAGGCGAATAATGATACAAAAGTATCGATGATAAGCAATGCTGTAATTAACCACCATTTCGGAGTTGTTGATTTCAAAGGTGCCCAAAAAGATGCCATAATTAAATATTATATTTTGTATTTAGAATCTCCATAAGTGGTAGATTAAACCACATAAAAAGAAGTCTTTTTCAGAATTTCTTTATTTTAATGTATGCCGCTAATATTTGTTCCCATTCTAAAAGATGAATTTTGCAATGCATCATAAATGAAGGAGCATTATGAATGCGTTCTGTTTGACAACCGCCACCACAAAGATAACGAGCCCAGCATTGCTGGCATTTTTCTAAGTTCAAAATGAACTGGGACTTGTAGATGTCTTGCTTTGATAATAAGATACCTCTTTCGATATCTCCTATGGTAATTTGGTATGGCAACATATTTTGACATGCGAAATATCGTCCTTGCTCATCTACAAGAAAGTTTGCTCTGCCAGCTTCACATCCATGCATCCTTATCGTCTTTTGAGACAGGGTAGATAGCTTCTGCTTGAAGTCCATACAGAACACTTCCTCCTTACGAAGAAGTTTATCTGTTAGGAAATTGAATACTTGCAGATAATCCACTTGCATTCTTTCCCAAGTTCTTTTGTCTATCTTTGTTTCTGACTCATCCTTTTCATTAGCACTTATGGTAAAGGCGTAGGCATAAGGAATTGCGAGGTTTTCAAAGAACTGAAACGTACCAAGTAAGTTCTGGTTTCTTGGGCTTATTGTAGCTCTGAGATTAAACTTAATGTTTGCCTGTCTCAATAGTTCTATGTTTGCCATTATTCGTTTAAATGAGCCTTGACCAGAAACCAACAAACGATTTTGGTCATTTACTTCTTGTGGCCCATCAAGACTTATAGTAATGGTAAAGTCTTTTTCCTTGAAAAGCGCTAACAAGTCTTTGTCATTGAGTAGTAATCCATTTGTATTGAGCAGAAACGCAAAATCTTTGCCTGGATACTCCTTAAACCTTTCCTCTATTCTTCTTACAGTTTCTCTTATGAAGTCCTTACATAATAAGGGCTCTCCACCAAAGAAATAGAAGAGATAACGTTTGGTATTTGGAAAATCCTTCAACAAGTTTTTTGTCGCCTTTTCTGCAACGTGGATAGACATCGGCTCAATATGCTTTTCCTTCGTAAAAGCAAAACAATATCGACAAGCCATGTTGCAAGCATGAGTCGTATTGAATGTCAACATCACCTGTTGTGGAACAGTTTCGGTTTCTTCTCGAATATGCACATTATCTCTCATTGCGATAAGAGCAGAGGTAAGCTTATCGAACTTCTCCTCATGTGTGGCATTCTCATTCCAACTACAAGTCGAGTCAAAGTATTCTTCCAATAAAGGATTTTGGATTTCCAACACTTCTTGACTTCCTGTTAGGAATACGTATTGTTTATCCTTAACTTTGACCAACTTGTAGTCTTTTGTTTCCAACTTTTTCATTAATAGATTAGCCAATACCAAATATTCCATCCCCAGGTAATTTCACAGGAGGAATATTGATGCAACATACGATGACATCGTCAGCCGTAATACCCTTGAAGACAGGCTTGTCATTGCCACCATCGTGTTCAACACACTCTTTCTTGTTTAAAGGGACAAGTCCCATTTCTTCCAACTTCTTCATAATTTTAAGTTTTTAATTTAATTATTACATTAATAGTATACATTTAATCATGGTAATAAAATGGATAAAGTTTTCCATTTATTAACTTATAGTATACTTTTCTCTCACCACCAGCACCACCAAGTGAAGATAAACACTCTTCTATGGTCAAATTTCTTATTTCTGTTCTCATTATTTTTGTTGTTTGTTATTTTCGATTGCAAATGTATAAAGTTTTAAAAATATTAAATGTTAGATGTTTCTTAGGTTTATGTTAGATTTTATTTGTATTTTTGCAAAAAATGAAAGTTGACGGCTATAAAAATATTACTATTGCCACTATATTTGCTGTGTTTTTATTGCAAACGATATGGTTGTATAATTCTTTCAGTGTGGCTGTAAATAAGTTGACAGCGGATGTAAACGCTTTTTTTATTCAATGTCTCTTTAAGGAGTTAGACGGCAGATTTGCAAATATCCCACCAGATGCTCAAATTCAAGGTTCTAATAACCCGAATCCGAAATACGATAATTATGAATACATCAATAATGGCATATTCAACTTGTGCCATAAAGATGTCAATTTTCATCAATTAACAAAGATACTCAGTCGAAATATCAAGCAAACTAACATGCCTAATACTTATATACTATATAAAGTAACTAATAAGAAAAAGTCAATAGTATATAAAAATAATAGCTTTTATACAACTAAGATTGGAGCTATAAAATCAGAAATTATCCCGACAAGGATAGATGGTTCACAAGGCATTCAAATAGAATTTGCAAATCCTATTTCCTTATACTTTCATGAACTTGGACTTCTAATTTTTATAAGCTTCATTCTCTGCATTTTAGCATTTACATGTATTATGAAGCAAGTTGCAATTATTCGAACCCAACAAAAAAATGCAAGAATACAAAAGGATTTTAGTTATGCTATGATACATGATATGAAAACTCCATTGTCAACTATTAGTATGGGGATTAATACTCTTACTGTTCCTTCTGTTGGAGAAAATAAAAAGTTGAGAACAAAATATCTAACAGTTATAAGAAATGAGAATAAACATTTGTATCAATTAATAAATAGAATCCTTACTATTTCTAAGTTTGAATCAGGAAAACTTATATTAAATAAGACTATTATAAACTTAGAACAACTATTAAATAATATAGAAGGAAATTTTGAAGTAAACTCACAGAAAAATATTACATTCAAAAATATTATAAATGAATCACTGGTGTTTGCAGACGAAGAATATTTAAATGAAGTCTTTTATAACCTAATAGACAACTCTATAAAATATTCTAAAAGCACAGTTTATATAGAAATTACTTCTTATAGAGTAGAAAATGGTGTAAATATCCGGGTGAAGGATAATGGCATGGGCATATCCAGAGAAGACCAACAAATTATCTTTGATAAATTTGAACGAGCTTCCGCTTCTAAACGCACATTTACTAAAGGTGGTGCTTCTGGATTTGGGTTAGGTCTAAACTATGTTCTTCATGTATTAGAGGCACATCACGGTATGGTAACTGTAGATAGTGAACTCGGAAAATATACCGAGTTCACCATATTCTTGCCAGATCAAGATGCAAGCAATGGGGGGGGTGAAGAAGGATTAGATGGACTCTATCAATGAAAAGCCTACCCCACGTGTGGTCTCTATTTGCACAAACGGGTCTATTTGAAGATCTTTTCGAAGGTTTGTTATGACAACATCAAGTCGTCGGGCAAGATAGAAATCTTTCTCGTCACTTCCCCAAAGGATATTCTGTATGGTCTCCCGCTTGATGATTGCATTTTTGTTCTTGGCAAGAATTTCTAATGTCTTTGATTCTTGTCGTCCCAATTTCAAGCAGATTTTTCCATCTTCATCTTTTAAACATGTGTGTTCTGGATCCAATATGTGTTTGCCAATCTTGACACAATTCGAGACGTTACGTCTCTCTATTCCTCCTTTGAGTTTTAGCAATGCCTTGACATGACAATCAAGTTCCTCTGGTACAAAAGGTTTCTTGATATATTCATCAACACCTGCATCGTACCCTTCTTTCAGTTTGGACGGTGAAGTGAGGTTGGTGGTAAACATGATGATGGTCTCGCCATCTAATTCCCGGATATGCTTTACCATGTCAATGCCGTTCATTACAGGCATGTCAATATCTGAGATGATAACATCAGGCTTGAATGTTTCCCAAGCCTTGATACCATCTTTACCGTTGCAGGCTGTTATAATCTCATAACCACCAATGACATCTTCCAACGTATTTTTCTCGACAAATGCGAGATTCGCGTCATCTTCCACCAGAAGTAATTTTATGTCTGCCATAGTTGTTTGTTAGTCTTTCTATTTGATTGACGGTGCCAAAGATACGAAAATAAATCCTGATAGCGGCATCAATCAGAGATTATTTTCGTGAAATATAAGCATTTAAAACAGACCTTACTTTAAAGTAGACTCTGTTTACGAACTATTGTCTAATCGTTGATAGTTTCTATTTCTTACAATTTGGCTGGGTCATAAAACTGTAGTTTCTTCATTTCTGCTTGTTCTTCTGGCGGCAGGAGTGGCAATCCATGGACTGATATATAGTTTTCTATCGCTTGAGTAGCTTCTTGCGGTTGCAGATTAATGCCTGATTCTTTCTTCTTTTCATCTACATATTCTTGTTCCGTAATAAACAATTCTGTAACAACGTGAATTAACTGTTTATGAGAATCCTTTTTATGCCAATAATTGTAACTTTGATCAGTTTTCTGAAAAATCAAGTTTTTAAAGGAATAATAATCCTCATCACTTAATCGGTAAGCCTCCGTGAATTTGTCACTTACTATTTCCTGCGAAAAACCAAATATATTTTGAGAAAGCTTGTCATATGTAGGCACCATATCCATTTCTATCGTACAGCATTTACGGATAGAGTCAGTTGTTATTCTTCCTATAGTTTGGCTCTTCTTTTTAATATATCCAACATTAGCAGAATCTTGAATAGTATACTTTTTACGACATTCCTCTATAAAAGTTGTTCCTTCTGGCCATGGACGAAATGTTGCTTGATCGCTAAGCATAAAGGCCCTTTTCTTGTCTTTACTAATAAGCTCTTCATTTCTTAGATAACGACAGCCATATTTTCTTAAATATACTTTTTCATTTTTTAGATTGATATAGTATTCCACGATACCATCAACGTAATACTTAAGCAAAGAATCATTGTGTTGATAACTACGATAATATCCCTTTAATCTTACAAACTTAGGTTGCTTACCATTTATCGTGACATCTTGTAATTTTACCTGCCCTAATACCTTTAGCGGTAAAAGCAATAAAACTAAATACAAATATTTCATAATTTAATAATTGTTGAATTCCGTTGTCGCCTGCAAAGTTACAATAATTTGCGAATACCTTTTGTAGGTTAACTGTTATATTTATGTTAATTGTGCACACTTTAAAAAGTCAGAACACAATCAATCTGAAGTTCAGAAGTTATAGAATTTAAAGAAGTTGTTACTCCATTCAGTAGTCGTTAAAAGTTATAGCCAACAGTCTTGGATGGAATGACAACGAAAAAGCAGGAATTCCGATTGGGGAGCTCCTGCTTTTGTATTTATTGTATGAAAGTTTATTTTGCTATGTTATGCCGGGCAGTCTGTCGGATGATGACAGAATTATGAATATCTGATAATCTGTCCAGGAGTAAGCTTCTTGTCCTTCTTGTAACCATTGAGGCGGCAGATCTTTTCTACGCTTACACCACGCTTCTCGGCAATAGAGTTGAGAGTCTCGCCGTACTTAACCTTGTGGTAAAGCTTCTCGCCACTTGCGCTGGCTTCGTATCTGCCCACAGAGCCTCCGTTGACTTGCTCGCGTGTGTAGCCACCGTTGCCCACTTTTCCACGAACCGAGTTGGCTGCAATGCCCTCGTGCTCGTATGTATCGCGGTTGAAGTCATAGTAGTCGCCCACTACGTCCTGGTTGCGGAAGTCGAACATCAAGGCAGGGTTCAGGGCTACGCCGCAAAGACGAGTCTCAAAGTGGAGGTGCGAACCTGTGCTTCGACCGGTATTTCCACCGAGTCCTATCACTTCGCCTGCTCTTACCTCCTCGTTCTCTTCTACGAGCTGTGCAGAAAGGTGACCGTAGATAGTCTCCAGTCCGTTGTTGTGACGAATAACGATGTATTTGCCATATCCGCCTCTCTCATATCTTACGATACGTACTTTTCCTGAGAAGGCAGCACGTATGGTGTCGCCGATATATACTTTGATGTCCATACCCTTGTGGCTACGGCCAAATTGCGCACGATAACCGAAGTTACTGGTTACCACGCGGCTCTGGGTAGGCATGCAGAAATGACGAAGGTCTATACGGAAATGCTCAGGCAGCGATGTGGCTTTGTGAGCGTATTTATTGGAGAAATCTTCATAGAGCTCGCTGGCTGGGTTCTCACGCTCTTCCATCTGGCGATAATGAGAGATGGCTAAAGTGTCGAGCGACTTCATTCGATGATCTACCGGTGCCTGACGTGCCAGAAGGTCTTGAGCCTGAGTGGGCACGGCAGCGAGGGACAATAATACTCCTACAAAGATTTTACTTATCTTGCTTTTTAAACTCATAATTCTAAATTAATACTCTTTTAGGTTGGTCGTTTAGCATACAGAACAATAAGAATTCTGTACGGAAAATCGCAATGCAAAGTGCTCTAAGATGCGATTTTGTTATATAGACGTTGCAAATATAACAAAAATAATTCAAATAACCTAATGGATTAACATAAATTATTCGGTCTTTAACATGCTCGTTTTCACTCGGATAGCTTTCGAATGCAGTTTATATATAGGCGAATTGGCATAATTATTGCATGAAAAGTCGAAAGCGGTTTTTAACATTTTTTCTGTTTCTCGTTTTTCCTTTTTTTTACTCTTGTTGGATATCTCTGTTCTTTTGTAATTTATCCATTTTTTAGATATCTAAGCAGAGCTACGGCAGGTGAATGTCCCATGAAGATGTACTTCTTTACCTCCGGACTTGTGAAGTGGTTGCATTGTGTATAGGCTTTATAGAGTTCATCGAGATTGATGGTAAATTCCTTGCCCGAGCTTTCTCTTATACCGATGATCATCTTGGCGGTGACGTGCAGTCGGATGTATCTGATGCCTGTTACGCTTTCTATCTCTTTGATGCCTATGAGCTTTTCTCTCATTTTCTCCTTGGTCAGGTCGGGCCGTGGCTCTGGCTCGCGAACCAGTGGTTTGCGACCTCGCTTCTTGGGTGTGGAGACAGGCACAGTGGCTGGCGTGGTGGGCATGTCGGGGAAGAGGTTTCCTTCAGATGTTTGTTCTTTTATTGCCATTTTTGCTTCTGTTTTACTTGATGTTGATAGCCTGTGTTGTCTGGTTGAGGGGGCTGCCGCTAACTGATGGCAGCCCAGTTGATGTTGGTTTTCTTCAGCTCTCTGAGCCTCGACCATAGTGGTGCGTACTGGGGAAGACTGCATTGCGGATCGGCCTCGATGACAGCTTGCGCCTCTTGTCTTGCCAGTTGCACAAGTTGACCATCGCGTGCTATGTTGGCTATCTTCAGGTCGAAGGCTATTCCGCTTTGCTGCGTTCCCTCCAGGTCGCCAGGCCCTCGAAGCTTCAGGTCGGCTTCAGCTATTCGGAATCCATCATTGGTGTCGCACATGATGTCGATTCGCTTTCTTGTATCCTCGCTCAACTTGTAGTTGGTTACCAGAATGCAGTAGCTTTGGTCGCTTCCTCGTCCTACTCGTCCTCTGAGCTGGTGTAGCTGAGAGAGTCCGAATCGCTGCGCATCCAGAATCACCATGACCGAGGCGTTGGGCACATTGACGCCTACCTCGATGACGGTTGTGGCAACGAGTATCTGGGTTTCGCCCTTCACAAACTTCTCCATCTCAGTTTCCTTCTCTGCAGGTTTCATCTTGCCGTGCACTTTGCTGAGGTTGTAGTCGGGGAAGGCTTCCTTGAGAGTCTCGAAGCCTTCTTCCAGGTTTTTTAGATCGCTCTTCTCGCTCTCTTTGATGAGCGGAAATACGATGTAGACCTGTCGCCCCATGTTGATCTGGCGTCTGATGCTCTGATAGAGTGAGGTCAGTTGGGTGTCGAACTTATGCAGCGTCTGTATGGGTTTTCTGCCAGGCGGCAGTTCGTCGATGACACTTACATCCAGGTCGCCGTATATAGTCATGGCAAGGGTGCGTGGTATAGGGGTTGCCGTCATGACCAATACATGCGGCGGATTCAGGCTCTTGCTCCATAGTTTGGCTCTTTGTGCCACACCGAAGCGATGCTGTTCGTCGATGACTGCCAGTCCTAAGTGTGCAAACTGCACGGTTTCTTCTATGATGGCATGAGTTCCCACCAATATCTGCACCTCTCCGCAAGCCAATGCGTCGAGTATGGCCTGTCGCTTTTTGCCTTTCACGATGCCAGTAAGCAGTTCCACCCTGATGTCCATACCTTTCAGAAACTCTCTGATGGTCTGCAGATGCTGTTCTGCCAAGATTTCGGTAGGAGCCATCATGCAGGCCTGGAATCCATTGTCGAGTGCAATGAGCATGGTCATCAGCGCCACGAGTGTTTTGCCCGATCCTACATCTCCCTGCAGAAGTCTGTTCATCTGTTTGCCGCTGCACATGTCGGCGCGTATCTCATGCATCACCCGCTTTTGTGCTCCGGTAAGACTGAAAGGCAGGTTGTTCGCATAGAAACTGTTGAATATCTCTCCCACACGGTTGAACACGTATCCCCGGTATTTGCGTCGTTGGTCGCTCGCGTACCTTAATATATTCAGTTGCACGTAGAACAGCTCCTCAAACTTCAGCCGCACCTGTGCCTTCTGCAGTTCCTGATGAGAGTGTGGATAATGTATGTTGCGGAAGGCCTCGTCGCGTGAGACAAGGTGCAGGCGATGGGTGATAAAGTCGGGCAGGGTTTCTGGCAGGGCAGGAAGTTTCTCTATCAGCGCCTTGGCTATCTTCTCTATGGCGCGCGATGTAAGCCCCATCTTTTTCATCTTCTCGGTGGTGCCATAGTAGGGCTGCATGCCCATGTCGGAGAGTTGCAGCGACTGTGCGTCGTCGATATCGGGGTGAGCAAACTGGAAACGTCCGCCATAAAGCGTTGGCTTGCCGAAAACAATGTATTCGGTATCGGTCTTGTAAGTCTTGTAGATGTATTGTGCGCCGCGAAACCAAACTAAGTCAGCTACTCCGAATCCGTCGGAGAAGTGGGCTACTACCCGTTTGTTGCGTTTTCCCATGTCGAATTCCTCGAAACTGAGGATCCTTCCCTTTATCTGTACAAAGGGCATTTCCGGTGTCAGCTCGCTGATGTGGAACACCTTGGTGCGGTCTACATATTTATAAGGGTAGTATTCCAGCAAGTCACCATACGAGCAGATGCCGAGCTCCTTGCTCAGAATCTCTTTCTTCTTAGGACCTACGCCAGGCAGGTACATGATGTCTTGGTCTAAAATACTACTCATTTTTTTAAGTGAAGAGTGAAGAATGAAGAGTGAAGAATTCCCTTGTTCTTATTCTGCTAATAGGGCTTCTGCCACCTTGATGTCGAAGGGGGTTGTAATCTTGATATTCTCGCGGTTGCCTTCCACCATTGCTACCTGGCATCCTAAGCTTTCCACCACCGAGGCATCGTCGGTAAACTGGGCCTTGTAACCCTGATTGAAGGCTTGCTTGGCAAGAGCAATGTCGAAAGTCTGAGGAGTCTGTACCACACGATAGTCGTCGCGCATCACGTTTTTGCCTCCTCCACGCTGGTCTATATAGCGCAGTGTGTCGGTCACAGCATATACGGGTATGGCGGCATATTCCTCGCGGGCGGTCTCGTAGCATTCGTCTATGACTGAGGTTGATACGAATGGGCGCACACCGTCGTGTATTCCCACCACTCCGTCGGCATCATCGGGAATAAGCGCCAGTCCGTTCTTTGATGACTGGAAGCGGGTGTCGCCACCATTGGCTATCTGGTGCTTGATGTCGAAATGATGCTCCTCGCAAAGCTGGTGCCAGTATTCCTGCTGGCTCTCGGGCAACACAAGGATGATGTTGATGTCGGGGTTGTATTCGTAGAAGCGCTCTATAGTGCGCATCAGTATGGGCTTGCCGGCTACAGGTAGAAACTGCTTGGGCGTCTCTGTTCCCATGCGCAGTCCTTTGCCTCCGGCAACAATGATTACGTAATCCATAATTTAAGTGAAGAGTTAAGAATTATTTGTTGCTCATCAGGTGTGTGTACCTCATGCCTTTCTGCAGTTCTGCCACAGCCTCGTCGCCTACGAAGTAGCTCAATATCTTGTAGGCATAGGGCAGGGTAGCAGCCGGACCTTCACCTGTTATCACGTTGCCGTCCTCCTCATACAGATGGCCAGTATACTCGGTGTCGGCAGCAAAGTATTGTTCAAAACCAGGATAGCAGGTAGCCTTCTTGCCGTTGAGGATGCCCGTGCTTGCCAATACCATAGGGGCAGCACAGATGGCACCTATGCGCTTGCCGGCCTTGTGATGAGCGATGAGCGCCTGTCGCACGCCCTCGTGCTCGTTGAGATGAGTGCTGCCTGGCATTCCTCCTGGCAGCAAGAGCATGTCGGCATCGCCGAAGTCCTTCACGTCCTCAAAGCGCAGGTCGGCTTTCAGCGTTACGCCATGAGAAGTTTCTACCCATTCGCTGCCCGTAATGCTTACGGTCTTGATGTCTACACCACCTCTGCGAAGTATGTCTACCGGAGCCAAACCTTCGATTTCCTCGAAGCCATTGGCAAGAAATTCGTATACCTTTGCCATAATTTTATGTTCTTTTTGTCTGATTATTCGATTTATATTATTACCTTTGCAAAAGTAAGAATAATAATTGAAACAGCAAAATAAATGACACGACAACCATTGAAATTTGCGATATTTGGCAATGAGTACCAGGCCAAGAAGTCTACTTCGATAGAGAAGATCCTGGACTATTTAGCGCAGAAAGGCGCCGAAATCTATGTGGAGAATGCCTATTACGAGTTTCTCACCCGCAGTCAGCACATCGATGTGAAGGCGGCAGGAGTGTTCGAGGATTATAACTTCGATGTGGATTATGTCATCTCCATGGGAGGCGACGGCACCTTCCTCAAGGCTGCCAGCAGAGTGGGAGCCAAGGGAACACCCATCATCGGTGTCAATATGGGACGACTGGGCTTCCTGGCTGATGTGTTGCCTGGCGAGGTGGAGGCAGCCTTGGACAGCTTGTATGCCGGTGAGTGCCAGATAGAGGAACATGTCGTCATTCAGGTAGAGGCAGAGGGAGGTGTCTTGGCAGGCAATCCTTTTGCCCTTAACGATATTGCCGTACTGAAACGTGACGATGCGTCCATGATTTCTATTCGCACGCAGGTGGATGGAGAGTTTCTGGTTAACTACCAGGCTGACGGACTGATCGTGACCACTTCTACGGGCTCTACAGCCTACAACCTGTCGAATGGCGGACCTATCATCATTCCCCAGAGCAGCAGCCTGTGTCTCACGCCCGTGGCTCCTCATAGTTTAAATATTCGTCCCGTCGTCATTAATGACACGGCAGAGATAACACTCGATGTGGAGAGCCGTAGCCACAACTACCTTGTTGCCATCGACGGACGCAGTGAGCGAATGACTGAAGGCACACGTCTCGTTATCCGCAAGGCTGCCCATACCATTAAAATAGTAAAACAGCGCAACCAGCGATACTTCTCCACTCTGAGAGAGAAGTTGATGTGGGGTGCCGATCAGAGAGGAAGATGAATTTAAGTGAAGAGTGAAGAACGAAGCGTGAAGAATTCAAATGAAGAGATGGATGAAGATAATCAAGGTTCCCAAGTTCAAGTATGATGCCAAGACCCTGCTCAAGTGGCTTTGGCGTTCCTGGCGTGGCAACCGTCTGCAGGCTACGCTCAATGCTGTTGTCGGCTTGCTGTCTGTTGCTGTCAGTTTAGGACAGGTGTGGGCGGTGAAGCATGCCATCGATGTGGCTTCGCATGCCGTGCAGGGCAATATCTATTGGGCTGTGGCATTGATGGGTGGACTGATATTATGCGATTTCGCACTCAACATCTCTGGCATCTGGATAAGAAACCTCCTGGGCATCAAGGCGCAGAACCGTATGCAGCAACGTATGCTCGACCGCATCCTTCGCTCGGAGTGGCAGGGCAGGGAGCGCCTTCATTCGGGTGATGTGCTCAACAGGCTTGAGGGGGATGTGTCGCAAGTGGTAGGCTTCCTTACCGAGACTATTCCAAGTACCTTGAGCGTCCTGGCGCTTTTCCTCAGCGCCTTCTTCTATCTCTTCTCCATGGATAAGCTCTTGTCGGTAGTCATCGTCGTTATGATTCCCATCTTCCTGGCTTTCAGCAAGGTGTATATGGGCAAGATGCGATTCCTGACCCGTCAGGTGCGCGATACCGACAGTAAGGTTCAGAGTGTGCTGCAGGAAACCATCCAGCACCGCATGCTTATCAAGACCTTGGAGAGTAACAGCGTCATGGTGGAACGGTTGGAGAACACCCAGTGCGAGCTTCGCTCCAAAGTGGTGCGTAAGACCATATTCAGCGTGTTCAGCAACTTGGTTCTTAACTTTGGCTTTGCCTTGGGCTATCTGGTGGCATTCCTTTGGGCTGCCGTGCGCATGAGTGCAGGCTCGCTTACCTTTGGCGGCATGACAGCCTTTCTGCAGCTTGTCAACAAGATACAGGGTCCGGCACGCAACCTTGCCAAACTGGTTCCTGCCTTTGTGGGGGTGTTTACTGCTGCCGAACGACTCATGGAGTTGGAGGAAAATCCATTGGAGGAACAGGGTGAGCCAATAGAGATAGACTCGCCTTGCGGCATTCGCCTTGAGGGAGTGAGTTATGCCTACAAGGCAGAGCAGTCTGAGGACGACTCAGCTTCTGATGCCCGCAATGTCATTCATCAGCTCGATTTCGATTTCACACCAGGCAGCTGTACTGCTATCTTGGGTGAGACAGGTGCCGGCAAGACAACTCTTGTTCGCCTTATCCTGGCTCTGCTTCGTCCGCAGCAAGGTCAGCTCTCTATATATAATAAGGTGAAGAGTCAGACGCTCACTCCGCTTCATCGATGCAACTTTGTTTATGTGCCTCAGGGCAACACGCTGATGAGCGGAACTATCCGCGACAATCTGCGGTTGGGTAAGCTCGATGCTACTGATGAGGAGATGGTTGAGGCTCTGCATAAGAGTTGCGCCGACTTTGTGATGGAGTTGCCTGCAGGCTTGGATACTCTTTGCAGCGAACAGGGAGGAGGACTGAGTGAAGGACAGGCACAGCGTATTGCCATCGCCCGCAGTCTGTTGCGCAATCGTAGCATCATGCTCTTCGATGAGGCTACGAGTGCCCTTGACCCAGAAACCGAGCGCCAGCTGTTGCAGAACATTCTGTCTTCTCACGATAAGACCATTATCTTCATTACCCATCGTCCTGCTGTGGTCGACTATTGCGACCAGGTACTCAGAATAGAGCGCACCAACAACAGTTGAATATTTCCTCTTCAAGAGTGAGGGTGACATAACCGAATGTCTTCTATGCTCAGTCCCGTGGCTTGGGAAATAATTTCCAAAGGAATGTTCTGTGAAAGCAGGTTGCGGGCTATTGCTTTTTTCTCTTCAGCTCTTCCCTCAGCTCTTCCTTCAATTCTTCCTTCAGCTCTTCCCTCAACTCTTCCTTCAGCTCTTCCCTCAGCCAATCCTTCTAATTTAGCATTGCCAAGTACGTCATTCTGAATCATGATGGCATTGATATGCTCGTCGTATGCGTGACGTTCTGCATCCGACATCTCGTAGTATTTTAGCTTCTCGCGAGCCTCTTGCAGACCCGGAGCTTTAGTGTCTGGAGAGATAACGCCATTCTTCAGATAGTTTACCCATTCTTCCAATGGTGATTTTGCCACTTTATTGAACTCGTTGACACGCACAAGGATATAGGTAGGGAAAATCTCAGAAGGTGATTTTCTTACGATATTGTTCTTTTCCTTGGCACTTATCACGAGCTGGTCTTTCGTGTGCAGACCTGTAAAATTGTTCTGTCCGATATAGATGTAGTCAGAACCTTTTCCGAGATCGAAGTACAAGATGCTGATAGAATATACCTTTTTCACCTCTTTATAGCTGTTGCCGAGGTTGATATGCTCAGTAATAGCTTTTGCTACTCCATAAAGAACTCGCTCTAAGTAGTACAGCTCACTTGTGTTTTGTATTTCCACAATGATAATTTCTCCCTTGCTGTTTCTGGCTTTTATATCAACGCGGTTGAACTTATCATCTTCTTTCTGCTGATTACTTTCACTTTCCAGTATTTCTATGATTTTTACTTCTTCATTCAGAAATACGGTAAGGAATCCTTCCAAAACGTCAAAATTAGCTTTCTGACGGAGTAATCTTTTGATTGCCCAGTCGAAACGGATGTATCTATCTCTCAGTTCTGCCATAATAAAACCTCCTTTTTGTTTAAATGATAATTGCCGAGTGCAGAATATCTTTTGCAAAGATACATTTTTTCTCTTTTGCTTCCAAATGTTTTACCGAAAAAATGATATTTCTTCTTTCTCGGCTCTTTTACTCTATACGAAAAACTGGCGACCCTCGCATAACGTGAGCCGCCAGTTGAATAGATGAATTATATGTTAGGTTTTTTTATTTACTTGATAACTACCTTTTTGCCATGGTGGATATAGATGCCAGCCTGGTTGGGCTTTTGGTTCATCTTCATACCACTAAGGGTGTACCAGGCATTGTTGACGTTTTTGCCTGTATTCTCGGTGATAGGCAAGTCGATACCTGTATTTATGTCTTTAGTGACATTCGTAACGACATACTTACCACTACTCTTGTTAGGACCCACTTTGACGAAAATAGTTGAGTTGACTCCAGTAATGTCGAGTGACTGAGTTTTCTCCTTCTTTCCTGTAGCATCAGGCTCGCAGAATACAAAGTTTATCAATCCGCCTTTCTGGGTGATGGTAAATTCCTTATAGTACCAATTCTGGTTGTCGATCGTCTTGGTCTGTGTGATGTTTACGCCAGGCCAGTCTGGTTTCTCAAAGCCTGTCATGTTGCTCCAGAAGTAGAAGTTTACCTTTTTCCAGTTGGTGTCATCCGTATTAACATATACGGTAATGTTGTAAGGCTCGAAAGACTTGATGCTATAGTTGTAAGTGCGAATACCGCTTACAGTACCATTGATGAGCAGACCCACCTTCAGTGTGCAAGAACTGTTGATGTTGATAGATGTACCGCTTGTTACCTGTGTGCTGTTAGCTGTAGGGTCGCTGCCATTGGTGGTGTAAACCAACTTAGCTGTGCTGTTCTGGCTTACTGCAGTGAGAGTCACTTTGAAGCCCTCCTCATATTCGCCTGAAGCCTTGTCTGCCCATGCTGTCTCTGAGTTGTTTGACAGATAGTACATGTAGTTTTTGCCAGAAAGGATGCTGGTGTATTCTGTTTTTGATGGTGTTGCCATCATGCTTGGAATACCTACAACAACCAACAATTTGCGACCATCAGCACCATTTACTGCATTAGCAAAATACTGTGCGTTGTTAGCATAATTGTTATAAGAACTTGTGTTGGTGATGCCTACTAATTTGCGGGCTTCTATCATACTCTTCAGCTCATGCTCGTATGCTCTCCAGTGAGGCTGGAAGATACAAGGCGTACCAGGCATGGCAATAAGGAATGCGTTGGCAGCAGGAATATATGCTGTAGGGATAGGGTCTGGATTGTTGCTCTTGTCCTCGCGTACCTGGATATCGTGGTTTTCTACGAAGGTAACAGCATACCGACGATAGTTAGGGTCAGACATCAAGCTGCTGTTGTTCAGTTTTGTCCAGTTGTTGCTTTTGATAGCATCGGTCATGTTGTAATGGAATTGGAAGTCGAAGGCACCGCTCTTCTTGCCTGTATTGTTGATCCAGTTCTTGATATTGCCTACACCATCCCAATACTCGCCTACGGAGTACTGAATACCTGTTGCTGTGTTGTAGTCGCCCACATGGCTTGCGTTGAAACCTTTTACCATGTCGTAGCGGAAGCCGATGTAGCCAAGGTCTTCCTTCAGAAATTTCAGATAAGCCTTAACTACTTTCTGTACGTTTGCGCTCTTGTGGTCCAAGTCACGGCAGTCTCCGAAGTCAGAGCCTTCATCGTTGTTGTTGCTGAGGCTGACACCTTCTTTTTGAGCTTGTGTTGCCGTTTTGCCACCATCGTCGTTTTTGCAGATGTCGGTAGGCAGCATCTGGTAGGTCACACCCTGGTATGTTTCAGCAGGGAAAGTGAACCAACCCTCGGTATTGCGATGGTTGATGACTACATCGGCAATGGTTCCGATACCATTATCCTTAAATGTCTTGATCATGGAACGCAACTCGTTTTCTGTACCGAAACTGGAGTTGTGGTTGAAATAGTAATAGGGCTTATAACCCATTACCTGTTCGGTCTCTAAGCATTTACCACTCTGAGGAACCCATACGAGGTCGATGAATCCCTTCATTTCAGAAGCTTGGGCTTCAAGAGCCTTCCATTGTGCATAGTCGTATGCATTCCAAGAGAATCCCTGTAGCATCACTCCTTTGTAGTTTGCTGGCCATCCTTGTGCCGAAGCACTGATTACTGCTAAGAGTGCAATAAGTGTCAAGTAAATTTTCTTCATATTCTTCTTGTTTTTTGTTTTCGGTGGTAAAGTTATGATTTTCTTTTGTAGTGGCAATCTTTTCTTGACCTAAATCAAGCAAACGACTTGTGCAAACGTTTGCATTTTCTGTGCAAATTCATAGTATCTGTCATGACCTCAGTTCAGAATCATGTTGTTTCCAAAGAGAATTTGAGGATTCCCAGGTTCACACCAAAGGTAAGCTTGCGCATTTTCAGTGGCAAGTTGTCGGCGAAGACTTCGTTCATGGCAGTCTGTATCTTGTCCTCTGTGTTCTTGTCCGGATAAATACCATGCTCCTTAGCATCTTCGTTCACCTTGTCGATGGTTCTTGCCAATTTGCGAAGTTTGGTAAATGTATCAATGATGGCAATGGTGGTGGCTGTTGCCATTGGTGACTTTCGAGGTGGTCAAAATTTTTGACCACATACTCTTTCTCACTGTTAGTCAGTTCGATAACATATCCAGAAGGAAACTTATCCGGATTGTTTCTTAGGTTTGGTTAACCACCTTGGTTGTTACTCCATACAATTCTGCAACATCTCTGTCAAGAATAACTTGAATATTCCTGACGACTATGATTTTACTTTCTGTTTTTACTATATCTTCTTGATGTCCCATATTTTTTATTTATTAGGATGATGCCGCTTTAGGTACAACATTTCTTTTTAACCACCAATTGCTGGTGAGGAATATGAGCAAACAACAGCCAAATCAAGCGTTTTTTCTTCGATTTGGCTAAAGAATCGCTTGCTTTCTCAAATATTTTCCTTAAATTTGCAACACAATAAACAGCTAAAGAATATCAGTTATGGAGCAAATAGTAGGCAGAAAGACAGAAATCACACAGTTGGCAGAATATTTTAATTCTGGCAAAGCAGAGTTTGTGGCAGTATATGGAAGAAGACGTGATTTTGTAGAAGAAACTGGTGTTCGGCATGGCATCTTACCTACGCTAATAACTACATTCGGCATCCGCCCCAATGCCCATTCAGCAATTGCACAAGTGCAACTGACAATGGATGACTTGTTTGATGATATGGGATAATTATTAAAAAACTTGAAAACATTTGGTTGTCTCGATAATTATTGCGTAATTTGCGC
>ERZ1031897.322-NODE-322-length-17582-cov-7.085582_pt1 | contig 17582 bp, 16 predicted proteins | sample MGYA00517881_ERZ1031897 | MGnify/ENA primary metagenome ERZ1031897 (study PRJEB33719, sample SAMN04261280) | wastewater metagenome | biome: rural village; feature: human; material: feces | host: Homo sapiens | place: El Salvador | collected 2013-01-07 ... | reverse complement strand
ATCTCGGGGTTGACTGGATTTGACAGCGGGATGAAATGGTATGTAAGCATGCGGAGCCTCGATGGCTAGCTCCTTAATCTGAGTGATCAAAAATTTAATTGGCGAAAACAACTACGCTCTCGCTGCTTAATCGAAGTATAGTAGATTAGCTTTATTCCGCCACAAGGTTTGGCGGAACGAGACATCGCTCCAAGGATGTTGTTCCGAATCTGAGGACAAAGCGGTGCAGGTAAATCGGAAATAGCCAGTGTGTGCCTCGCCGCACGGGTGAAGTTTTAGAGGATAAGGGCGCGATTGGTGGTCTGGGTCTTGTTGCGTCACGAAAACCGAAGGCCAGAATAAGCATGTAGAAAGCGTATGGTTTCCCTGTTTGGACGTGGGTTCGAATCCCACCAGCTCCACAAAGAGGCAATTATTTGACATTCAAATGATTGCCTCTTTTTTTATGCTTACACATTCTCTATTTTTGTACAACTTTTGTACCACAACACGTTTACATCGACGTCCAAGTAGATTTGATTGCAGAGAATACAGCAGAAAACACAAAAGCTCTACATTTTTCCATATTGCAACACATTTTTCTAACAAAAGGTTATATATGTTAACTTTTTTATGTAATTTAGCAATCTATATTAGATATCGGCTCAAAAGAACAAGAGAGAAGAGAAAGAATAAGCAGATTTTAACTCATACAATACACCGAGTTTCTACTCACCACAGCATACAGAATTTCAACTTATACATTATTAATATATATGCTTATGAAAATCGACACCAGACAAATGATGCGCAAGTCGGTAGCCCTGGCGCTGCTTCTCGCAGCCACCTACGGCGGACAGGCTCTCGCGCAGGACGACACCGTGATATACGGTAGTGTAGTGTCTTCAATGAACTGGGGCGCAGGTGGCGGACCGGGTATCTACTCGTTCGGCACAACGTCTGCCTCTGGGTTCACACCCGTGAAGATCGACCAGCGACTAACCGCACAAGGCGGTGGCGCGTATGCCAACGGCAAGTACTACTCTATCAATGTAGACAAGATGCTGCTGAGCGTGTACGACGCCGACACGTGGGAACTGCTCTCGGAGAAGACGATGGCGCACGCAGCTCTCGACCTTGCCTACGACGCTACTACCGACAAGATTTACGCTTGCTACGTTGACGGCGGCATTTGTCTCGGCACGTTGAACGTAGAGAAGGGCGACTTCGACCGCATCGCCAACTTCGACACTACGTTCTCTGCACTCTTCTTCGACAACAGCGGACAGCTCTACGGCATAAGCATGGAAAACCTCGTGAAGATCGACAAGAACACGGCGGAATTTACGGTTGTGGGAAGCACTGGCATCATGCCGATGTACGCACAGTCGGCTACCGTCGACCCCACCACCGGCAAGTGCTACTGGGCTTCGATGAAGTCTGACTTCACGTCGGCGCTCTACGAGGTGAACATGCAGAGCGGAGCGCTCACGCTTTGCCGACAGTTCACGGGTATGGAGGAAATAACCGGCCTCTACATTCTGCCGCACGTCGACAAGGGCGCACCTGCAAAGGTGAGCGATCTGAAGGCAAGTTTCAGCAACGGCAGCACCACCGGAAAGGTCAGCTTCACCATGCCTTCCGCAACAAAGGGCGGAGAGACGCTGAGCGGCAACATTAATTATAAGGTGTATCTGGACGACCAGAAGAAGGAAGGAACGGCTGCAGCAGGCAAGACCGTGCAGCTTGACGCCACCCTGCCCGAAGGACGCTGCAAGATTGTAGTCACGACGTCTAACGCTAAGGGCGAAAGCGAACGCGCTGCCACCTCGCTGTGGATTGGCAAGGACGCTCCGGCAACGGTGAGCCGCCTCTCGCTGAAGCGCACGCTCGACAAGGGTCTGCAGTTGCGATGGGACGCCGTCTCGACTGGTGCGCACAACGGATATGTTGACCCGGCAAGCGTAACGTACAAGGTAGTGAGACAGCCCGACGCCAAGACCATGAGCGAGAGCACAACCTCTACTGTGCTCTACGACAACGTAGAGAGCGGCGAACTGGCTAAATACTGGTATGAAGTGACACCTTCAGCCTACGGCAAATCGGGCGAGACACTCGCTTCTAACAAGGTAGTCGTGGGTCCGGGCAAGGCTACGCCGTACAGCGAGAACTTCGAAAAGCAGGAAGCATTCGACTACTTCACCGTGCTCGATGCCAACAACGACAGCAAGACATGGAGCTACAACGAGTACTCGCAGACCGCTGAATATGCCGGCGACGCTACGGTGAAGGCAGACGACTGGCTCATCCTGCCGCCGCTCAAGCTCAACAAGAGCGGTTACTATAAGGTGACGTTCAACGTGCGATGCAACTCGCAGAACAAGCACCTCCTCGCCGTGGCTCTCGGCAATCTGCCCGAGGCTGAGAACATGACTACCAGCGTGATGCCAGCTACAGAGTTCAGCACGCTGTTCGAGACGCAGAAGGTAGAAGCGAAGTTCCTCGTGCCTTCCGACGGCGACTACTATCTTGGCTTCCATCTGCTGAGCGACGCCCTCATGCACTCGTTTGAGATACAGGACATCAGCGTGGAGCAGTACACCACGACCGACACGCCAGCCGCAGTAGCCGACCTCGCAGTGAAGCCAGCCGCAAAGGGCGAACTGAAGTCGGAGGTATCGTTCACGCTGCCTTCAAAGACCATCGGCGGTGCGGCTGTAGGCATGCTCACCACAGCCGAAGTGTACAGAGACGGCACCCTGCTGAAGTCGTTCACAAGCGGCGATGAGACCCTACAGTCGGGAAAGAAACTCACCCTGACCGACAACCAACCGCAGAACGGCTTCAACACCTACAAGGTGGTTGTGAGCAACGCCAAGGGCAAGGGCGACGACGCGTCGCTGAAGGCATACGTAGGCGTTGACACACCGGCTGCGGTAGAGCACATCACGCTAAGCGAACCGGTTGACGGCACCGTAGTCGTTAGCTGGGAGGCTCCTACCAAGGGCGCCAACGGCGGTTATGTAGACCCGAAGGCGCTCACCTATACCGTGAAGCGCAACGGCTGGATGGCGCTCGACGTTAAGGACGGCGAATGCTCGGCTACCGACGTCATCAGCGACCTCGGCAACAAGCAGGGCTCGTACATCTATGTTGTGAACGCCGTATCGACAGCCGGCACAAGCGCCGACGCCACTTCTTACGCCATCTCTGCCGGCAAGCCGTACGAGACGCCGATAGCGGAGTCGTTCAGCAATGCGGTTGCCACCTACTCTGAGTGGGCAGCCGTGCCAAGAATGGGCGAACGCAGCTGGGGCGGCACCACAAGCGAGTCGCAGGACGGCGACAACGGCTGCATCGGCTACACCAACGTGGGCAGCACGGGCGAACTGCTGCTCGTATCGCCGAAGATTCGTATTGACGACACGATGAAGCCCGTCGTTTCGTTCTGGGTGAAACATTCTGCTATCGACGACAACATGGACTTCGAGGTGCTCACACCCGACAACGTATACCACAAGGTGGCTTCCGTCGACCTCAGCCAGAGCGTAGACGGATGGACCGAATACAGCTACGACCTCTCGGCGTTCGCCGCTAACCGCTTCGTGCAGCTGGCGTTCCGCACCGACAACATCAAGTCGAACGAGAAGCTCTATATCGACAACATCCGCATGTCGGACAACCTGCAGCACAACCTGAAGATGGCTGAGCTGAAGACTCCGTCGAGAATGAACGTCGGAACGGAGAAGACGGTTTCTGCCGTCGTGAAGAACGTCGGACTGAAGGACGCCGCGGCTTACGGCGTGAAGCTCTACGCCGCCGACCGACTGCTGGCTGAGAAGCAGGGCACGACATTGAAGGCTGGCGAGACAGCCGAACTCGAGTTTAGCGTAACTCCCGAGGTGCGCGACCTTCCGGCTATGCAGCTCAAGGCTGTTGTGGAATACAGCGCCGACGAGAACACTAAGAACGACACCGTGAAGACCGTAGTAGACCTCGTGGCGCCTACCTATCCCACGGTAAGCGACCTCAGCGGCGGCTGGAACGGATCGGCAATGAGTCTGAAGTGGTCGGCTCCCGACCTCAGCAGCCTCACTCCGCAGTCGAGCGTTGAGAGTTTCGAGCAGTACGATGCGTTCACCATCACCGACTTCGGCAAGTGGAAGGTGGTAGACGTTCACGGCAACCAATATTCTATGGAGTTCCAGACCAACGACGGCAGATGGATAACCTACCCGAATAGCGGCGAGGGCATCAGCTTCCAGGTTATCGACCTCACACAGATTATCGGAACCGAGGAGGACGGATGGTCGAGCGTGAGCGGCGACAAGATTCTCATCTCGCCCTACTGCGGCAGCATGAAGCAAGACTGGCTCATCTCGCCCGAACTGTACGGCGGCAAGCAGCGAATCACCATCAACGCTAAGAGCCTCAACTACCGCATGGACGGACTCGAGGGCTTCACCCTACTCTATTCGACAACGGGCAACGAGACAGCCGACTTCATGGACTTGAAGGAAGTGACCGACATACCCGAGCAGTGGACCGAATACTCGTTCGACCTGCCTGAAGGCGCAAAGTATTTCGCCATCTACGTTGAGGGCATCAACACGGCTCTCTTCCTCGACGACATCAGCTTCGTGCCGGCGGGCGCTCAGAAGCAGGAGCTCGCCATCAACGGATACAACGTATACCGCAACGGCGCTAAGCTCAACGCCACTCCGCTTTCGGCTACCTCGTACGACGACACCGAGGCAAGCAACACGGGCGAGTACACCTACCGCGTGACGGTGGTTTACGACAAGGGCGAGTCTGACTTCTCCAACGCTCTCAGCGTCAACTCCACTTCTGCAATCACCGAGACCACAGCGTCTGAGGGTAAGGTTTACGTAGCGGGCAGAACAATCGTTCTGAGCGGAATCGGCAGCCTCACGGCAGGCGTTTGGACCGTAGACGGCAAGTGCGTATGGCGTTCAGCCGGCGAGAAGAATGCCGCAGTCGGCGTTCCAACCGGATGCTACATCGTGAAGGTGGGCGGTCGCACGGCGAAGGTTCTCGTGAAGTAACGTTTACTCCTACAATTATTAGATTAAAAAAAGGCTGCACACGACGAAGTGTGCAGCCTTTTTGTGTTTATACTTAGTCCTTAGTATGTTTTTAGTGAGCCTTTAATATGTTCTTGCAAAGAACCATGATATTACCACGCAGCAAGAATCTCATTACCGCATAGCAAAAATACTATTACCGCATATCTAAAGTATCATTACCAGACCGCGGGAATCACTGCCAATATTACCAAGAATGCTTCTAATGTTCCCATATCATTGCAATTTTATAAAATGTTTCCGATACAACAAGTCTTTCTGCTCTAAAAACGAAAAAGAGGGTGTGTCAAAACTCAATCAATGCGGGCTGAAAGCCCAACAACCACATAGCCCAGGGCAGCGCCCTACCCTTTATACACATCTTTGACAATTCTCAACATCTCACATTTGCAGAAGAAATTGTCAAGTCCTGTTTTGAAAGTTGTATATCCTGGACGTGATTGGCTGCTGTAGCCTGACCATGCTCCGAGTCTTGCAACAATCCATGCTATCCATGGCAGTGAGCCTTCTTTGAAAGGATTCTTCTGCTTCAATGTTCTGCCATTCACCATGGTAGACAAGAGCTTTGCCGCCTCAATATCGTTTTCACTAAACATTATTGAGGCTGGCACGGCTTGGTATTTGTCCGCAAGGTCAAAAGCGTGTTTCAGAGAAATGCAATACAATGCGGCATATGCAGAAAAGAGGATGTTCTTCTCTACACTCGTTGTATCCTCAAGCTGTATGTCCTCTATCATGAATCCTTTCTTCTTCAGCAGTCTGAACAATTCCTCTATAAACCAGCGGCATCTGTACCAAGAGACGCACTGTAGAGCCTGTTCCACATTCGAGACTTCATGATTTGTCAGAAGCACCCATTCTATGGGATCTTCTCCTTCAGGTACGGTTCCCTGAACCTCAGACACCTTTATGCAATTGTATACAATATTGGCATCTGCCGATTTCGGACTGCCTGCTGGACGCTCCAAACAAACTTCCGCGAAACGCACTTCCATCTTTGCCGCTCTGGCCTTGCGCCCGTGTGAGGCAGGAAGGTGAAACTCGTACTGACCGGACGGTGAAACGGATAACATAAATTCATGCAACCTACATTCTGAGCCTTTTATACGACGGTCTTGGTTTGAGCGCACGATTAGCTTGACGTTGTTTTTGCCACGCTTCAACACCTCATAAACATCTGACTCGCGGTCACTAAGCATTGTTATCAATACGTCTTCTCCTATAAGGTCTGCGGTCTTGTCTATGGATTCGCTCCAACGGTATGATTCTTTCAACTCCGCCGGCAGTTTCTTGTATTTGCGCTCACGGCATCCGGGATTTCCCTCTTCACGGTTCCACAAATGTATATGAGTGAAGCCATAAGGAGTAAAGGTCTCCGGATCAACCGCAAGTGTAGGATGGAGGAAACAGCCTGTCTCACCATTAGAGACACAGCCTGGAGTTTTCCCCTTTTTATGCATGCGGAGATTGTGACCGTTATAATTTATCTCACATGTATCTTGAAGACAGAGTACATGTGTGCAATGGCTTTCAGCCATTCGCGCCTTGCAAGCGTCCGCATAGGCACTAACAATAGATTCCATTGTAACCTTGGGATTGTTGAGCATTCTGTATGTAGCAATTTTATCCGCAAAGTTACTAAAAATTCTATTTATGACGGAGTTGCCTGTGGCAATCATCTTTGATAATGTCAAATTAGCTCTTGCGCTAATCCGCTTGTCGTTAAATGTCAGACTCGTAAATGGGGAACTTTTCATCTGACAAATATACAGAATTCCAATGATTTCAAAGAACAAAAGATGTGTATAAAGGGTAGGGATATGCCACAGACTACAAAGGGTTCTTGGTTCCTGCACTACGAGGACAAGATGGATACGGAACTGATTGACACCATCAAGGGCACGATCTACAAGATTTGGCAGACGAAGGAGCGCATTGCACAACTCAAAGAGCTGCGCAAGCCCATTCCTTCTTATCTGCCTAATTACCTCAAATGGCTCGACCAGAGTCTTAACAAGATGCGCTCGGTGGCAGTCTACTACAAGGAATACTCTACACTCGAAAACCTACAGCTTCTCGGTGAAGAGTATATCCGGCAGATGAAGCGCGACCTCACGCCAAAGACTTTCCAGACTTCTATCCTCTGTCAGAAGATAGGCATCTCGCACGATGGATTTTATTCGTCTATGCAGGAGTACCACAAATATGATGCGTCGGATTTCGACTACCTCGACTCGCTCGGCTACGACAAAATCATCAAGGAGGCGCAGCAGGATCTTTACACTATCCACGCCAACAACCAGTTCTCCACACTTAACAGTTCGCTCGACTGTCGCACGGACTCGGACATCGACCCGATGCAGCCTCTATGCATCGGTATGGACTACAACGCCAACATCAACTGGATTGTGTGCGGTCAACCACGCAACAATAGATTAAACATCCTCAAATCCTTCTATGTGAAGTTCGAGCGCAAAATCCCTGCGCTCGTCGCTGACTTCTGTACTTACTATGCTCCACACCCTAACAAGACGGTCATCTACTACTATGATGCCACTGCCCTCGGCTCTAACTATGCCGTGAACGACCAGGACTTCCACTGGGTGGTAGTCCATGAGTTCGAGCGTCACGGATGGCAGGTCATTGACGTGTACCTCGGCAACCCGATGCGACACGATGAGAAATACCTTCTCATCAACCAGGGTTTTGCCGGGAAGCAACGCCTTATGCCGTACTTCAACCGCCAAAACAACGATGACCTTATCCTCGCCATCCAGTCAGCAGGAGTGGAGCGAGGGCGCAACGGCTTCCGCAAGAACAAGTCTGTGGAGAAGCAGCCGGAGTCCGAAGAAGACCTTCTCGAACACCGCACCGACGGCACCGATGCCTTCGATACGCTCTATATCGGCTGCGAGAAGTTCCCACAGCACGATTTATATCCAATTGCTATTGGTGGTGTGCGATAGAACTTAAGTTTTCTAATGAAGTATTTTTTAGGTATAATACTTTCTTTTGTTTATTATTTTGCATATCTTTGCAGACATATAAAATAATTCAATAAATACTAGTAACTAATGAATATTTTAGAGAACGCAGAGAAGTATGCTGAAGGTAAAGCGAATCAGGCTATTACCAAAGCTATAGCCGATGCCTATATCGAAGGATATAAGGCTGGCTACAAAGATCGAGAAGAAGAAATACCTATGGATCTTCGCGACAACAAAACTGAATATGTTAATCTTGGATTACCTAGTGGTACACTATGGGCGTCTGATTATGAAAAATCAAACAAGGTGTACATATATTTACCTTATGAAAAAGCTAAACGTATGAATTTACCTACTGAAAAGCAATGGCAAGAACTAATAAAATATTGTAAGATGGTACCTTGTGGCTATGATGGACAAAGTCAGAGCTTTAATAGTGTTGTATTTATTGCCGCTAATGGCAATTCTATAACATTTTCAAATATAGGGTATGTTAAAGCGAAATTAGAACATAGTTGCGAGATTCTGTTCTGGTTACAGAATAAAGGTGGTGATTCTGAAAATAACGCAGTTTCTATTGACGGTAAAAAAACCAGTGAAAAGCATGAACCTACAAACATTTTCACAGGCTTTAAACTTCCGGTAAGATTAGTTCGATAGCCCAGCTTTTCAAATTGAAACTCATTGAAGTTCAATTATACATTCTGTGATTTTTCATGAAGTGGAAAGCAGCCTAAGCACCTTTTCTATAAGCCTTTGTCTTGCGCCACAACGTAGGATGAAGGCTTTTCTTTTACCAGTGCCGTGGCTCCTGCTGCAGCACTTCCTTCCGTTACACTCTGCACCTTTGGCTCATGCATCTCTTGTGAGAAGCATGCAAGCCAACTAACAAGGTAGTCAATCCCACCTTCTCATGGAGGAAGGGCGCACCGCACTTCCGGCACTTTGTGCATCTTGCACTGGCTCTCTGCTCGAAGCTCGTTCCACCGGCCCACATGCTTGTTGAGGAATCGGCTTTATATTGCCGCTAAAATGACGAGTATTCATTTACCTTATTCTATACGTTACACATCTGATCGTGAATGGACTTCGACAGCTGATGTACATTTCCAAAGCTGTGCGAGCGCAATCGCCTTTATGCTGCCTTCTGACTGGTATCTCTCCACCACGATTTCATATATACTCTGGTACCATCCTCACCTCTGACGACAACAGAGATTGCACAATTCATCTACCAGTCTTCTTCCTTTATTCCGGAGTAATATTCTGACGCGGTGTTCTTTAGTACCATAATCATTTCATTTGTACGAGCGTTCCACACAAAATGCTTTCTGATTTTTCCTTTGCAAAGTTAGCGCAAGCGGCATTCTGCAAGGGTCGCGCTCCACGCTTAGTCTAAGATTTTTTCAAAAGTTTTTGGGGCAGGTTTGCCTCATTCCAAAATCTTTCAAGCCCTGAAGGATGAAATAATCTTGCCTATCCCTTGCATTTACATGCCTTCTCCTTGCTGCTACTTGTATGCACGTAAAAATTACAAAAGCACTTCGGTGCTTCACTCTAAGTCGAACAAATAAAATTTAAAGATTATGGTACACACCACTTTTAATTCAGAATATCACTTCGGTAAAAGAAGTTCAAGACAGGTAGAATTGTCAAGCAATCTCTATCAGGTTGTCATCAATGGAGAGGATGGCGAGTATATCGAATATGAAATCGAGGCGGAGAGCCATTCAGAGGCAAGCGCCAAGGCGGAAGCACTCGCAGCCGACAGCTTTGTAGACATCAGTTACATCGAAGTCTATCTCATTCACTAATCAGATTGTTTCACTCTTAAAATAAGATAGTTATGAATACTCAGAATGTCATTTTAGCAGCTAAAGCCAATTCTGGCAAGTCAACAAGCAATGTATGGGTCGTTTACACAAGCGCAGACAGCTCAGACAAGATGTATTGCACAAGTGCCTACAAGGCAATGCGCCTCGCTTTCCTCCTCAAGAAGAGAATGGGATTGAACATCTCTGATAATTGCCTCGCACGCCTCTCGCAAGAGATAGCAAAAGCCAAAGCCCCACAAGGGGCTGCGGTGCAGGAGGTGCAGAAGCCGGAGCCTGCTCCAGTAGAGGAAAAGCCAAAGAAGAAAAGAGGGCGCAAGCCAAAGGCTGAAAAGGCTGCTTAGGCAGCCTTCCACTTCCACCCGGCTCGAAGGAGTCGGGTTTTCTTATGTCACTGCGGCAAGATCGTAGCAAGTCCGAACTTGCCTCCGTTCCATAGGAAAACCCTTTATCCTTCGAGCTGGGTGGGGGGAAACGCAGCGGTCTTTTATGTGTCCATAAAAGGGTTTTATCTTTGAAGAAAAATCTTCAAATGTATGCTTACAATCAGATATTCACCTCAGGACTTCAGCTTCACTTCCTCCATCCCAGACCGCATTGACATCTCCACTGATGCTGTTTCCGTATTCGTTGCTGTACAGACAGGTACTTCAATAATCCTTGAGACAGAACTGTTCCCTTACAACAAGATAGCATCGCTCTATGATCTGCGAAGCATCATAGAGGATTTCCTTGCAGAGCGGAGACTTACTCACGCCAACTTTGTAATCACGGCAGACTCCGATACCGAGGAAGCGATGACACCGGAGCGAACGTTCATCTATTCAAGGCTGAACATACCGTACTGGAGTGGTGCAGTGTACATACAGCACCACTTCCTTACTACACTTTCATCGTTCGTGCTGCCACGCAATGCGGTGCAATGCATTTCCTTTTTAGCACTACCTAACAAGAATCTCACCTGCTACACGGAATGTCTCATTCACGCTGTCGGTGAACCGACACCGCGTGTCGTCCGGCTTGAAGAAAACCCTATCAATTATACAGCGCTGCGCTTGTGTGCCGTCAACGTTATGCCGGAACAATACCTGCAGCGACTGAAAATAAATGGAAAGCTCCTGCAAGTCACAGTGCATCGCGGAGATCTTGCAAAGACCTTCTACATCACGGACCGCAGCCCGAATCTCACGCTGACTGTCCGCAACGAGTTCAACTGCATTGAGTTCATTCACCTCAATTGCGTTACGAAGCGCAAGCTGGCACTTGACCGCTCCACGGCTACATGCCTCGGACTCACCACGTTCTATGACGACAAATCGGCATACGAACACGAAGTGGAGTCTTCAATGCTTTCCTTCGAGCAAGCCAACCATATCTCACAGCTGCTACTTACAAATGAGATATACATCAACGAGCAGTCCGGAGTGCAGCTGCCAATCATCATTACTGACCTCACCAGTGAGGTTTCCGATGCCGACAACGCCACGAACTCTATAAAATTCAAGTGGAAGTATGCCAAGCAACGCTTCCCGGCTGCATCCAAGCTACCGCTCAACATCTTCGACACTCCATTCCACCGCACGTTCGACTAATCTCCAAGCAAATGCAATCAATACACATCAGTACACTCCGCAAAATCCTATCCAGTCCCGAACCCATCGACATCCGTCTATGGACTCGCAGCGGTGAAATCCAGTCCTGGCACCGCTGCATCTCCCTCAAATATGACTTCTACAAAGGCACAAGACGAATGAAGCTGCTGGACTCTAACGAAATCCGGCAGCTTCGAGATGTGTGTATATTTGAGGTGAATGGAATTGAGGTATATATGTAAAATTTATTTTTCCATATCAGAAACTCCATATCCCTTAGATTTGTTCAAATCTCTAAGTCTATCGTAAAGTCCATAAACATTACGGCTATTAGCAGCCCATTCGCTAAGAATATTAACTAATTCTTTATAGTCAACACTGTAGGCCATACGACTATCAGCATGGCGATATCCTCTTTTATCCTTTCTTTGACCACGCGTTAAATATGTATTAATTTCTTCATAGATGGGCTTTCTGGCCACCTCATTATTTTTACCTTTAGGGAGGTATTTTCTCAAAAGCTTACGTACCACATTGTAATAAAGATCATATTTCTCTTTAGGATTATCTATTGGTTTATCCAATATAGTATCAATTTCATTACGAATTTCTATATTGCCGTCACTCGTGAAGAGAAGTGATTCCTCTTTACTTTCATTTGCTTTTAACAACAACAATTCAATCTCTCTCTCTTTAGCTTGCTCCTTTTTTAAAGCAAGTTCCTCAAGTTCTAATTTTTCTTTACTCATAATTATTTACAATTAAAAGTTTTTTTATTTGTTTTGCGTTTTGGACCAACTCTGAAGACTCAAAAGGATTCATATTTATAGTCCTTAGTGCTTTTGTTGTATTGGGGATATATTTGTTAAATTTAGCCCATGCATCATACTTATAACAATATGTTGAATAAATAATAGACGGATGGATACCCCATTGTTGCGCATAAGATAACACGTTTATATGTGAATTTATATATCCTTCTATAAAATTTAGTTTGTCATCACTCAACAAAATTTGCTGAGCAAAGTAATCTGCTCTATCCTCGTTCGTCAACATTAAGTCGCCATAATCACTGCTTATATGGTAGCATTTTCTGGAAATATCCTCTAAATCATAGAGAACATGATACAATTCATGCATAAGTGAAAACCATAAAGTTGGGTATTTTTTCCATAAGTCAGATATAACGATACATGGCTTTTCGTTTATGCACAAAGTCGCCCCTCGAACTTGTTCTTTGCTTAAACAAGGTTGATAAATTACCGTAACTCCAATAGAATATAATGCTTTTGCAACTGTTATTAATCCATATTCTTCATTTCTTGAATACGGTTTTATTTTAGGTATTGTATCTATTATCAGTTGATTATCAGTATTATACGCTCTAAACGGTAGAAAAGTGACTGTGTGGATTCTGTTTAGATACGAAAAGGTAATAATTTAACGTATTTAACTTTCGATTACATTAAAAACTACCAAATAGTGTTTGAATAGGAATGTTTCAACCGAACTCAAAATGTGACAAACAAAAGTTATCAAATGATATTTTAGAGAGGTATGGGTGAAACGACTTCCCTTAAAGGATGTGATTGCCAATCATCCCCTTTTATTCTATAAGAACCAATAGAAATGTAGCCTATCATACTGTTTTCCTACATTTTTATATAAGTAGAAAGGCAGATTCCAACCCAAGATGAGTACATGGGGACTCTATCTGAAAGGTATGATATTGTCCTTTCCTGATGTGAGGGACTTCTAAACATTATAGAAAAAGAACGAGCTTGGGCTTTTTCTTAGAATGACAGGTATAAGAAATCTGATGATTGTATCAAGATTATTGGCAATACATTGGACTCTATCTGTGAAAAATTGGGGGTGCAAGCAAAAGTTGGCGTAAAGCAGCCAGCAATGCCCAAGACATTGAAGGAAGTTCCGTCATTTCTGCTATGCACCATTCCTTGGTACTGGATAAGGCGCATTTGGTATTCTCGCCATATTAGACAGTTAGCTCTTATACTCATGCTGTGTTCTTGGGCTTTGTCTATTGGATTGACTCTATTTTTGGCAAAGGACAATGCTAGTTTATATCGTATTTGTATGCCATAGGAAATGGGCAACCGTCTATTTTTATAAATTTTGCTCACTATAAATAGAACAAATCCCCGATAGTAATAGAAACTTTCGGGGATTTTTCTCAGCGAGTCATTTCGAATTCTACTGCGTCACCATTAAAAAAGCCATTTTGATTATAATTCCATCGATTTGTATAACCTGTTATTTTTTGAGGGTTATCCATATCGTCTATATTTCCTTTCCATTTTTTACCAGAATTTGCCGTCTGAGTCGCTAAATCCATAAATTCAAATTCTACTACTCCATTGCTTTTGAAAGTCCAGGAACTGCTTATGATACCAGACGTATCAGAACATGATACTGAGCCATCTTCATTCAACGTAACTGTGTACGTCGTGTAATATGGAAAATTTATGTTACTAAACCTGTAATGAGTTTCCTTGCATGTCCACGTTCCAGAAATATCTGGTGGCAGAGTCGTAAAACTTTCCACGTTACCATTATAGTATTTGTCATTATATTTAATGTAGGCGTTATAATTATATATTGTGTTGGCTTTCAAGCCTGTAATATTTATAGCTTGCTTTCCCTCGGAAGGACTTGCAGGTATTGTCATCTGTCCATCATTCCATGATAATTGCACTCCACATTCTGCACCTTTGGGTACATTTGAGAAAGAACATTCAACAGAAGCTGATTTTTCTGTAATATTAGAAGCGTTTCCAGTGACAGCTACAGGTCCACTTGTAACAAAAGACATTTCCACACCATCAATTTGAGCTTCTTTGTGCAAAATAGTTTGGACCGGTTTGATATTGTTGCCAACGAATATATCATGTACGGACACATCCATAGCCCCACCAATATTTTCATAATAATATGCTATAAGTATGGGCTTGTAAATATACTTGGTTTCAGGTGTTAAGCCATGAAATCCAAATGAAACTTTACCTTTTTGAGAGATATCTTTAGTTTGCTCACTAACAGGTATTGAAGTGTTTTCTTTATATATAGACATTGTGCAATTTGCAATACTCAGCCAGCCACCCAATGGATTTATACCTATAATTTCACACGGAAGTTTAGCAGATGACGCAGTTACATCTTCTGCAGGAAGTGTAGTAACGTCCCACCAACCTAAATGTTGGAATCTGTGCCATCTACGTTTACCTTCATCAATGTCATTCAATAAATCCCTAATTGCGAGCCAATTCTCTTTGCATAAATCCAATATATGTTGTGATACATCATATAAGTACAACATATCTCCAAGAAAAGTCCTATTACGTATAGCGACTTTTGCTAATGGAGAAACCTTGTCTTGGGTATCTAAAATGATACTATCTGTCACACAACCAATATGTCTCACAGGTTTGCTATAAGAATCAGATTCAACATCAATGCCCCCTTCTTTTAGAATATTATTTACCATGTTGCAAAATTTTGCCCATTTAGAGTAGTATATGTCGTCTGTTGTATGTGTACATAATTTTGCATAGTCAGATTTGTAAATGGTAAAAATATCTTTATCCGCAGAATCTATTTTTATAATATGTATGCTATCTTGATAATAATCAATGACATAATGATAGGCGTTGCTCCATATTGCTCTTACATACGCACATGTATCTAATTTTACATAAAGATAATCCTTTGACTCAACATTCCCAAAAACAGAAAAAAAACCGTCGTTATTTACAGAGTCTTTAATAGTGTAAGCAAAGTCTCCGTTTGTTGTAATGACTGACGCAACACTATTTTCTACATTTAAATCTGTTGTAAGTCTAACAGGATGGTCAACAAAATCAACGGATGCCACTTGATGTATAGGGTAATTAAAGCATTCCCCCTTTATCCAATTTTTCTGTGTATAGCTATCTGAAATTTCATCATATTCGTAAGTGATGCTGTCAATATTATTGATTCCGAAAACATCAGAATTGTTATCTGTTTTGACAATTTCAATGTTACGTTGAGTAATTTGCCCATTAACGGATAGTCCTAACAGGCATAAAATAGACACTAATAAATATTTCATTTTGTAGTAATTTTTGTTGTAAAGTCTTTGCTTTTGACAATATAGATACCTTTTGACAAGTTAGATATAGGAATAGTACATGTTCCATCTTTTGCAAGGGTCTCAAAAATACAAGTTCCATCTATTTTGTACAAATAGACTTTTGTATGTGGTGTCAGTTGAGTGATAGTTAAAAGATCTTTTCCTAAATAAAATGACACGTCATCTCGTTTCGTTGCATTGTCTATTGATGTGTGAGCTTCTTTTTCATAAACAAAAGACGCGACCTCTTTTATCGGATATGCCACATTTATGTCATTTGCAGATATGATAAAATCATCATTTTTAAAGAGTAACTTTATCTTTTCTGTTAGCATATAACAAGCCTTTGAACCATCCGTGGAATACACGGAAATACTATAAGTATTTTTTTCGTTTGCTTTCAAAGATGCAAACGATACGGATAGAAGAATTAAAAACATCAGACGTATTCTCATAATTTATGCACTGTCTCCGTGTCGTGCGCAACTTCTATAATCAAACCTTTTTGTATTGTATGTTGTTAATTTTCACTGTTCCTGTACCATTGATTTTCTTCCATTGGCCATCTTCATATACAAAGTCACTACCGCCTTTGCTGTAACAGTCAAATGTTTGCCTGTTGCCGTTGACTGACTCCAAGGTTATTTTGCCATCTGGAATATAGCCATCGCTATTACTTTCGGGAGGATTTCCTGTAAATGAAGGATTGTAACAACCATCTGTGTCATAGTCCTCTCCGTAGTCATCATAATCGTCACAATCATCGAGATTGTTATCAATGTCATCGCTATCCATTCCATGGAAAGCAATACTTTTAGCTAATCTGAAAATATCTTCTAACATCGTTCATCATATTATTCGTTAATCCACTCGGTCCATTCCTTACCACATGCAGGGCAAGTAAAACGATACAACACTTTCCCATCACCTGAAGTGTGGTCTCTTTTATTGAGCCATTTTGTACCCTTATGAAAAAGGGTACCACCTACCACTGCACCAATTGGGCCTCCAAAACAAAAACCAGCAATAGTTCCCATAGTAGCTTCAAATGCTTCTAATTTTTTATCATCACTATTTTGGTATAAGCGCCCCTCTACATTACGTCGCCCACAAGTGCAATCTTTTTTTATTGCCATATCTTTTATGATTTTATTGTTAGTTCTGTCTTTTATGATTTTAGTCAAGGGTAAGTAACCCTCAAAAATCAAAAAAGTTAATTAAAAAGGCGTGCAACCGTTCCGATGCTTGCCTTTCTATAGGTTACCGCCAAGTGACCTTCACGTACAACAAGCACGGAACAGTCCACGCCTATAAGCGTGAACTTTCCTACTGCTTGTTCTCGTACGTTGAAAATTGGCGGTATTCATAGAAAGAGAACAAGAGCTAAAAGCTCAATATCCAAAAAGTATAGAACGGAAACGCTTAGTTAATATTATGAGGTTATAACACCTCAATATAAGTCTCTTGTTGGGAGTCTATTCTTGGAATAGTACGACCTTTAGCGTTTCATTCTTGTGTATCTATCTGTTTCTTATTAAATCTATTTTAAGTTCGACAATCTGTTTACTTGCAACTCTAATGAATGAAAATGAATCAGAACATTATGCATTGCCTTGCAAAAATAGCAAAAAGTTCCGTTATTAAAGAAAGAACTTAGATAAATCAACGTAAAACCTACGCAAAAGGAATATTTGTGAACAAAAGTATGCTTTTTGTTCATATTCAGCCTACGGAGGTCCATTTGCATTCTCATTTTGGGAACATTTCAAGTAACCTCAAAACAACACGTGTTGGGTATCAACGCAATAGCATAACTCTTATACAATCCTACCAAGATTGCACAATCTAACCGTCATCTTACCACAACGCAATCTTGCCTGCAATACCCAGATCAAGAGTTGCTGTTGCAATACCCAAAGCTTGGAATACACGACTCATTGTTGGCAATGTGATAA
>ERZ1031897.321-NODE-321-length-17598-cov-5.483726_pt1 | contig 17598 bp, 17 predicted proteins | sample MGYA00517881_ERZ1031897 | MGnify/ENA primary metagenome ERZ1031897 (study PRJEB33719, sample SAMN04261280) | wastewater metagenome | biome: rural village; feature: human; material: feces | host: Homo sapiens | place: El Salvador | collected 2013-01-07 ... | reverse complement strand
TAAAAAAATTAGTGAAAATGGGAATTATCTGTGTAACCATTATTCTTTTGGTATATTATATAGCACTTGGTTATACAGGAAAGCTTTTCACATTTTCGAGTGGCCCATTGTCAAGAATGTTTATTAGTCAAATTGCGGGATTATTTATGCATGTTCAAATTTTTCCATCCAAACATTCATATTTGGATGGTGCTAGTTTCCCTCATTTTATTTCGTGGTTATTTAATGTGAAAGAGTATGGAATAAGATCTGGACGTGTTGTTATGGAAGTGATGTATCCCTCAAGCGTTGCCGATAATTCTGTAGGAGTTATGAATTGTATTTTTGTGGCTGAAGCATATGCAAATTATGGCCTTGTTGGAGTTGTTATTTCGCCAATTGTGGTTGCATTTTGTATATCAGTTATTCCTAATTTTATAATTAAGCAACGAAAAAATCCAACGACAATTACATTATATATTCTTGTAACTTATTGTTATCAACAAGCATTAATTGGAGGATTTGTGGATTTTATTTATAATGTTGTACTCGCTTTTATTTTTGTATTATTTATTGTAATACAATTTATAATGCAGAAAGGTAAAATTTACTTAAGATTTTAGTTGTATGAAGGAGTAGATTGTGTTGGTTTCAATAAAAGAAAAATTATCAAGTTTGATTAATCAAGGCTTTTTTCATATATTGCTTGGCGGAACACTTACAAAAATTGTGGCCTTTTTTTCTAGTATTTTAATAGTAAGATTTGTGACAAAAACAGATTATGCATTTTTATCATATGCAGATAATATATATTCCTATATATACTTAATAACAGGATTTGGGTTGGACTAAGCTGTATTAAAGTACTGTGTAACTGATGATAAAAAGAAAAATAATTCATATTTGTTTTTGTCATTTAAGTATGGAACAATTGCAGAAATGGTAGTAATGTTTTTTTCATTAATAGCTTTTTGCACATTCCATATTCCGTTTTCGGGGGCAAAGTTATATTTATTTTCATTGTTACTTTATCCATTTTTATATTATTGGTGTTGTCTGTTGCAAAGCTATATGAGAGCAAGATTAATGAACAAAGAATATGCGAAAGCTGGAATTATACAAACTGTTTTAGTATTTTTAATTAGCTTAGGTTTTGTTTTTGCAATTGGTGCTTATAGCGTTGTGGTTGCTAGATATATATCTGCAATTTTAATAATGGTTTATATGTTGTATGTTATCCAACCGGAGATAAAAGTAAAAAGAATAAAATTGAAAAAACAAGAAAAAATGACATTTATTAAATTTGGAGTTTCAATTTTAATAGCAAATGTTTTTTCAATGATTATGCCGATAAATGAGAATTTTTTGGTTAATAATTTGATTAAAGATACTGTCGTTTCAGCAAATTATAAGGTGGCAAATTTATTTCCACAGCAGTTGACCTTTTTGACATCAGCAATTATAACTTTTTATTTTCCTTATTTTGCTAAAATGAAAAAGTCTCGGGAAATAAAAAAGAAAGCTTTTAAAGTTGGATTGCTTACTTTTTTTTCAATTTTAATTGTTACGGTAATAGGTATTTTTATTTCACCAGTCATTATTCATATTGCATATGGTGATAAGTATTCAGATATAAATACTTTAATGTCTGCACTTTGGATTATGCATGGAGTAAATGCTGGACTCAGAATGCTTCCGATGAATATATTGCCGGCAATAGGATATACAAAATTTAATGCTGTTATGTCTGTAGTTGCATGTGGATTCCATTTTATTATTGATTATATTTGTATAAAAAAGTATGGTGTAAACGGAGCCGTGATAGCTGGAAGTATTGTTTACTTATCTACAGCAATATGTTACTGGTTTTATCTTAATAAAAAACTTGGTGAAAGAAAGGAAGTAGGAGATGAATATATATAAAAAAGTACCAAAACCAATTAAAGAGGTGTATAGATTTTTTAAAAGAGGAGTGAACCGAGTAGAGGCAGAATATTGGGGAATGGTAATTGAAAAAAATCCAAAAAAACATGCAGAACATGAGACAAGACGTCATAAGGACATTTTATTAAGACCATTAAATTTGGACGAGCCAATTTATTTTAATGAAAAGTTATTGTGGCTTAAATACAATATATATAATAAAAGTTCTTTAATTGCAAAATGTTATAACAAATATGAAGTTCGCGAATATGTAAAAAGTAAGGGTCTTGACAATATATTAAATACCCTTTACGGTGCATGGGATAATCTTGATGATGTACCATGGAAACAACTTCCCAGTGAGTGCGTAATAAAAATATCAAATGGTTATGCAGGACATGTATTTAAACGAAAGGGAGAAATATTTAATATAAAAAAGGCAAAAAGAACTTTGAAGGCAACAAAAAGAAAATATGAATATTATTATAAGATTACAGGAGATTTATTTGTTGCTGGAACAGAACAAAAAATTATATGTGAAAAAATGTTACATTCTAATTTAGGATTTGTAGCTCCAGAAGATTATAAATTTTATTGTTTTAATGGAAAACCAATGTTTGTTGAATTTCTAGCAGATAGAAATGGAAGTTCTGACTATAGCTACAAAGAAGTTTTTGTTGATGTTAATTTAATCGATCGACATGAGTTAGAAGGGGAGGCTGTAGCAGGAACATTTGAGAAACCTTCTTGTTATGATGAAATGATTGAAATTGCAAAAATACTATCAGCTGATTTCCCATTTGTTAGAGTGGATCTTTACGTTGAAAATGGACATCCGATATTTGGAGAACTTACATTCACACCTAATCACGTTCAAACAAGAGAATCTGAGATTGAAATGGGAAAGCTGCTTGATTTGTCGACAGCAAAAATTATGTAATAATTGATTATATATTTGTAAATAATATACGAGGTAGATTGAACATGAAAATTGTAACAGTAGTAGGTGCAAGACCGCAGTTTATAAAAGCAGCTGTTGTATCACATGAATTAAGAAAAAAACATCAGGAAATATTAGTTCACACAGGCCAACATTATGATTATAACATGTCGGAACAGTTTTTTGAGGAATTGGATATTCCTAACCCTGATTACAATTTGGGAATATCAGGTGGAACACATGCAGAAATGACCGGAAAAATGATGATTGCAATTGAGAAAGTTCTTATGAAAGAGCAGCCGGATTGGTTGTTGATATATGGGGACACAAATTCAACTCTTGCTGCAGCGCTAACAGCTGCTAAATTGCATATTAAAATATGCCATGTAGAGGCGGGAGCGCGAACTCATAGTAGTACGAATCCAGAAGAAATTAACAGAATATGTACGGACCATGTTTCCTCTCTATTATTGGCCAGTACTCAAAGTGGAATGGAAAGCATGAAAAAGGAAGGACTAGCGGAAAGAGGTTATATGGTGGGTGATCCTATGTATGATGCTTTTATTCAGTACAGTGGAAACCTAATAGATAAGTTTAAACTAACTTTGCTTGATGAAACTAAATGTGAAATTCCTGATGTATTTTATTATCTTACATGCCACAGAGAAGAAAACACAGGTGATAGTATTCTGAAAGAAATTTTTGATGCAATGAATTCTTTGGAGCATCCTACAATATATCCAGTGCATCCTAGAAATAAGGATAGGGCTAAAAGGCTGAAACAAAAATATGGGTATAATAATTTGATATTAACCGAGCCAGTTGGTTATTTGGAAAGTATATACCTAGTTAATCATGCTCAGAAGATAGTTACTGATTCAGGAGGGTTGCAAAGAGAAGCTTTTTTTGCTGAAAAAAAGTGTGTTACAATTTTAAATTTTGTTTGTTGGCCGGAAACAATGGTAAATAACAGAAATAATTTAGCAAAACCAAATAAAGAAAGTATTTTGAATGAATTAAGTAAAGAACAAATTGTAGATACAAAATACAAGCCATTTGGTGATGGTAATTCAGCACATAAAATAGTTGAAATGATCGAGAGGTATACAGAAAAATGAAGTACGCACTAATTGGTTGTGGAAGAATAGCAGTAAATCACATTAAAGCTGTAGTAAATAATAAGCTTGACATGGTTGCGGTATGTGATATTGTACCAGAAAATATTGATATTTTATTTAATAAGACAGGATATGAAGGAAATCCAGTTAGGTATACTGAGTATAAAAAAATGATAGAGGAACATCCGGAAATCCAGCTTGTTGCAATAGCAACAGAGAGTGGAATTCATGCTGAGATAGCACTTTATTGTATTGATCATGGTATTAATGTGATTATAGAGAAACCTATGGCTATGTCTATGGATGATGCAGAAGAAATTGTAAGAAGAAGTGAAGAAAAAAACGTAAAAGTTTCAGTCTGCCATCAAAATCGTTTCAATGTAGCTATACAACAGATGCGAAATGCATTAGAGAATGGTCGATTTGGAAGAATTTCTCATGGTTCTATAAATGTCAGATGGAATAGAAACAAAGATTATTATGATCAGGCACCGTGGAGAGGTAAATGGGCATCTGATGGTGGATGTTTGTTTAATCAGTGTATTCATGGTATTGATTTGCTTCGATGGATGATGGGCGATGAGGTAGATGAAATATATGGTGTTACAAAGCAGCAATTTCATGACTATTTAGAGTGTGAAGATATAGGAATGGCTGTGGTTAAATTCAAAAATGGAGCTGTTGGAACTATTGAAGGTACAGTAAATGTTTATCCACAAAATCTTGAGGAAACGCTCTATTTGTTTGGTGAGAATGGAACAGTTAAAATCGGTGGAAAATCGACAAATAATATTGATGTATGGAATTTCCTTGATGAAACAGAAGAAGATAAAAATAACAAAGGTTTAGAGGAACAGACATCAAATGTTTATGGTAATGGACATACAAGTCTGTATGCAGACGTTATAGATGCAATAAAAAATGACAGAAGACCTTATGTTGATGCAGTAGCAGGAAGAAATGCTGTAGAGATGATCTTAGGAATTTATCAGTCTGCTGCAACTGGAAAGCCAGTAAAGCTCCCATTAAACAATGTTAAGTCTACTGATTTTACAGGGAGGTTTGATGCTTAAAAATATATTTATTGAGTGAAAGCTTTATTGTGTTTCATTCGGGAGGATATAAAAGTGCGATATAACGTAAATAGAATTTCAGATAAGCATAATTTTATAATCACAGGTGTTTCTTACGCTGGAAAGCCTAAATGCAATACCATGATGTATATTGCGAAAAAGGTGGAATATTTATTAGATAATTTACATGATGTAAAAGAGTGCCTTATATTTTTAGAAAATGGAATGGATGTTCCAAATGATATTCAATGTGCAAACTGTGTTGTTTTTTCAAATAATCCACAATTGAGTTATGCACATTATGCAAATGAAATTGCAAATGAAGAAAATACATCAGGACAATTAAACAGATGTGAAAATGGATATTATTTAGGGCAAAACGTGACAATTGGAAAGAATTCTTATATAGAACCAAATGTTGTAATTGGCTCTGATTGTATCATAGGTGAAAATGTAAAGATACTAACTGGTGCTGTTATAAAAAATGCTGTAATTGGTGATAATTGTTTGGTAAATGAAAATGCTGTAATTGGTTCAAATGGATTTACGATGGCAGAAGATGAGGCAGGAAACAAAATTAGAATTCCTTCGTTGGGAAAAGTTATTATTCGGAATAATGTTGAGGTCGGTGTGGCTGATAATATTTCAAGAGGATCGGCAGGAGATACGGTTATTGAAGATAGCGTGAAAATAGATGCACTTGTACATATAGGACATGATGCTCATTTGAATGCAAATACAGAAATCACAGCCGGGGCAGTTATAGGGGGATTTGTAGAAACTGGCGAAAAAGCTTATATAGGAATCAATTCGGTTGTAAGAAATCGTAAAGTTCTTGGAAAAGGTGCCTTTGTAGGAATGGGAGCAGTAGTAACAAAATCAGTTGATGATGGTATTACGGTTGTTGGTAATCCGGCTAGAGAGTTTTTGAAAGGATAAGAGTTATGCAATTTAGAGATTTAAAGAAACAATATGATGTGCTTAAACCTGAAATTGACGCAGGAATACAATCGGTGCTGGATAGTTCAAGTTTTATACTTGGAAAACAGGTTGTTGAATTAGAAGAAAAACTTGCAAAGTATGTTGGAAGAAAACATTGTGTAACCTGCGCTAGCGGCACTGATGCATTGGTACTTTCTCTTATGGCAAATGATGTAGGAGAAGGTGATGCGGTATTTGTGCCCGATTTTACATATATTGCGTCTGCAAGTTGTGCATCATTAGTAAACGCAACCCCAGTATTTGTTGATATTAATTTATCAACATTTAATATGGATGCAAATGCATTAGATGAGGCGATACAGAGAACAATTAAAGAAGGAAAACTAACTCCAAAGGTTGTTATACCTGTTGATTTATTTGGACTTCCAGCAGACTTTAATTCGATTGTAAAAGTTGCTGAGAAATATAATCTTCTTGTTTTGGAAGATGCTGCTCAGGGATTTGGTGGAATGTTAAACGGAAGAAAAGCATGTTCACTTGGTGATATTTCCGCAACATCATTTTTCCCAGCTAAACCATTAGGCTGTTATGGAGATGGCGGAGCTATTTTTACAGATGATGATTCTGTTGACGAGAGACTGCGATCAATACGTGCTGGTGGCAAGTCACCATATGATAAGTATGATAATAGAGAGATAGGAACAAATTCAAGACTTGATACAATACAAGCAGCCATATTATTGCCGAAACTTAAGGCTTTTGAAGATTATGAATTGGAAAATATAAATAAAGCAGCTTCATGGTATACAGATAGATTAAATGGTGTGGTTATAACACCGACAGTGCCAGATGATTTTTATTCAAGCTGGGCTCAATATACAATAAGACTAGAAAGTAAAACACAAAGAGACATGCTTCAAAATAAATTAAAAGATGAGGGTATTCCATCTATGATTTATTATCCGAGAGGAATGCACCAGCAACAGGTATTTAAAAATATGATTATAGATGATAGTTGCTATGAAAATACCTGTAAAGCGGTTGATACAGTGTTAAGTTTGCCAATGCATCCATATCTGGATGAGGATACAGTTGATATGATTTGTAATTCGATAATTGATTATTTGAAATAAGTTTGGTTTACGGAGGAAAAGAAATGGAATTTAATAATATTTACGAAGGACTGATATCAGGACAGGACAAGTTGGCTTTAGTGGGTTTAGGATATGTAGGAATGCCGATTGCAGTGGAGTTTGCAAAACATGTTCCCGTAATTGGCTTTGATATCAATAAAAAAAGAGTTAATGAATATAAAAATGGAATTGATTCAACAAATGAGGTTGGAGAAGAGATAAAGAAAACAACAGTTGATTTTACAGATGATCCAAACAGATTGCAAGAGTCTAGATTTATAATAGTTGCGGTTCCTACTCCTGTAAACGATGACAATACTCCGGACCTTGCTCCAGTGAGAGGCGCTTCAAAAACAGTAGGCCAGAACATAAAACCTGGTACAATTGTTGTTTTCGAATCAACTGTTTATCCAGGTGTTACAGAAGATATTTGTATTCCTATTATCGAAAAAGAATCAGGTCTTAAATGTGGAGTTGATTGGAAAATAGGGTATTCACCTGAGCGTATTAATCCGGGAGACAGAGTACATACATTAACTTCAATTAGAAAAATTGTATCAGGAATGGATGAAGAGACTGCTACAGAAATCAAAAAAATATATGACATTGTAATCAAAGCAGGTACAGTTCCGGTGTCCACAATTAAAACTGCAGAGGCAGTCAAGGTTGTTGAAAACAGCCAGCGTGATATTAACATTGCATTTGTAAATGAAGTTGCAATGATTTGTGACAAGATGGGAATTGATACTGATGAAGTAATCTACGGAATGAATTCAAAGTGGAATGCTTTGGGATTTAAACCAGGTTTGGTTGGAGGACACTGTATTGGCGTTGATCCATATTATTTAACTAATGCAGCAGAAAGACTTGGATATCATAGCCAAATAATTCTTAATGGCAGAAAAGTTAATGACAGCATGGGTGGATTTGTTGCAGATGCAGCTATTAAAGAAATGATTGAAGCCGGACTTGCACCTAAAAAGGCTACTGTGGTTGTTTTGGGTATTACTTTTAAAGAAAATTGTCCTGATACAAGAAACAGTAAGGTTGTTGATATAATTAACAGATTGAAAGAATATGATATTAATCCTATTGTAACTGATTCGTGGGCAGATGTTGAAGTGGCAAAAAAGGAGTATGGAGTAGATGTAGTACCATTTGATAGTATTCCGAAGGCAGATTGTGTTATTGTGGCTGTAGGACATAGTGATTACAGAAATATGTCTATGATGCAGCTTAAAGGTCTTTTCAAGGATGGAACACCTGATGAGGAAAAGGTGCTTATTGATGTGAAGAGCTTGTATCGTATGGATGAGCTGAAAGCGTCAGGAATGAGGTATTGGAGATTGTAAGCTTTAAAACTTTACTGGAATTTGATTGAGAGGCAAAATGAAAACAATAATAGTAAATAATCCGGCAATAGATTCTACCTTAGCAAAATTTAGAGATGAAAATACTGGTACATATGAGTGCAATTTATGTGTTGAAAGCATTTCATTTTTTCTTGCAGGTGAAATTTCAAAATTTTTGTCAACAAAAGAGATGGTAATAAAGACTCCTTTGGGAACTAAAGTATGTGATGTTATTGATGAAGAAGTATTGTTTGTTCCTGTTCTCAGAGCAGGCGCTTCAATGTTGAGTGGTTTCCAAAGAGTTATTCCGAAATCAAAAACAGCTTTTGTATGGGCACATAGAAATAATGATGCAAATGCAGAATTGGATAAGTTCAAAGTTCCTGGTGGTATGGTAAATAAAACAGTAATTATTCTTGATACAATTATTGCAACAGGTGGTACAATAAATCTTGTTAATAAGTTACTTAGGGTGTACAAACCAAAACAAATATTTTGTGCTTCTATATTGGCAATACCGAGTGGAATAAACAATTTGTCTAATGATATAAATGCTGTGTTTACAGTTGATACTTCTGATTATTTAAACGAGCAATTATATGTTTCTCCTGGTGTAGGAGACTCTGGAGACAGATTATATGGTAAATAACAATAGTTAATATACACTATGAATAAAGGGGATTGTAAGGATGTTGTTTGTACTTTCAGGACCTTCATATGTGGGGAAAAAATCTTCAATTGCCCATTTTATGAAGTTGTATTCATTTTCAAGTATTATACCTTATACAACTAAACCAGGAGCACATAGAACTGGAGAAACAGAGGGAATACAATATCACTATGTAGATGAAAAATCTCGAATGGATATAGAAAACAGTGAATATATATATGATGAGCCATTTAATTTTGATAAATATCATGAAAAAACATTGTATGCATATAAAAAAAGTGATATTGAAAATGCAATACAGAGCTATTCGAATTTTATAATTCATGCATCAGTTGGTAATGTTGAGAAGATGTTTACATTTTTCTCTAAATATCATAGAAATCAGAATTTGAAAGATACTACGTGGTCACAACAGTTGTTTTTTATTTTTCTTGATTTTAATAGTGAATTAACGCCCGATTTTTTTCAACAAATTCAACCGAGCAATAAAATAAATGTCAATAACAAAGGCTTATTAAAAAAAGAGGGGAATGAAAAAGTAGGTAGTTTTGATTTTAATAGAAGATATAGTCATGCTCAAAAAGAAAGAGAATTTTATAAAAAACATTCATTTATGTTTGATGCAAAAGTAACATCGGATAAAACTTATGAGATATGTGAAAAGCTAGAAAGTGTAATATTACCTAAACTAAAAGTGATGCCTACTTCTCCAGATAAAATTCCAGGACCGCTTAGTGATTTAGATATCATTTACATGTGTGAAAAAAGAAAGAATGATCCTTTAGAAGTTGAAATAGATGGGAGAAAGGCTTCGGTAGATGAAATAAAGTCGTTATTATGTGGTTGTGGAATGCATATAAGTTTGTCAGGTCACATTAGAAAGATAACAAGAAAACCTCAGGGAACTTATATAGATATGGCTGATGAACCAGAAGATGTCGAGATGACGTTGAATAAATTATATCCAGAAGAAACGATTAACAGGGGCTATGTATTACGGCCATATGAAATTATTATGTGCTGTTCGGATGAAGCTATAAAATTGCCTAAAGATGTTTATGCAATGGTTGCATCCAAATTTTCATATACATCTTTAGGGCTTTCAATTGAGTTGTCTCCAAATATTATTCAGAGTGGACATAATGGAAAAATACAGTTTCAAATAAAAAATAACACAGAAAATTATATATGTATTTATCCTCATATTCAGGTGGCACAAATTCTCTTTTTTAGGACAATTCAACCAAGTACCAGAGCGTATCATGATGATGAGAATCATTCCTATGACAGGGATAGTTCTCCGGCATTTTCAAAATTCAGGATAAAAAATGAAGTGCTAGATGCGGCTAAGAAGCCCAAGGGTGGATTCTTCAGAGAATTAATTGTTAAAATAAAAGAAAAGATAATTGCAGTATTTATTGGAATGATAGTTTTGTTTTTTGCGTGTTTAGTTTGGGCACCTAAGCTTTCTGAGTTATTCAAGACATATATTTTACCGGTTTGGACAAATTTTCATATAGCTGTTTTGATAGTATTATTTGCAATCACATCATGCGTTGCAAATGCTAGTTTATATATTGTGGGTATGGTTATATTAAAAATTTCACGAAAAGTGATATATATGATTCATAAAATGAATTTAAATGATGTAGATAACTAGATATTACATTTATTGCAATAGTGAGCGCTTATTAATTTATTTTGACAGAGTAGAATGAACAGGCATTTGTTAACGGAATCAGAGAAGAGGACCCATGATGAAGGATGTAAAGAGGGATGACTCTTAAAGTATTCTTTAATCATCTATGGTTAAGCACTAAATGTAAAGAAATATCCATTCCATTGGCTCATTTGACTAAGATATATAATTAAAAGTTCCTTGATAAATAAAAAATGGATAAATAAAAAAATACTTGATTGTATGATGACTTGCTTGTAATCCACAAAAACCAGTTATTATAGGTGATAATGTTTGGCTTACAGCCAATATTATGATTCAGAAAGATGTAACTATCAGTGAGGATAGTCTTGCTGTCATCTATTCAACTGGTACAGGTAAATACAATAAATGCAGGGAAAATATATAAATTGCTATAAAAACCTTGCGCTTGTGGGAAAACTCATGTATAAATTCGGACGATATCGTCAGCTTGGACTTGCATATTTCAATCAGTCCGTCGGGTTAAAAATGATTCTGGTAAACCGCTGGATTAAGAAGGCGGAAGCAATTCCGTGAGACTCTATTGAGGAAAAGTATGCGAAACTTTTTCCAAGTAAAAGCGGAATGTCAGCAAAACCGCTTCGTATTTCAGTACTTTATAGGGATTTCGGGGTACCAGACGTAGGCTTCCTTTTATGCTTAATTGTCGATATCGTTTTTTGAAGGTGCAAACAGTATGAATTCATGCTGATTAATATACAAAATAACAATGCAGAAAATTTAGCGTGTAATTAAGCAGTTATTACATAATACTAGAGGTATAGTATAATATGGGAATTTTACAAAGTGCTTTATTTCAAGAAATTTCTAACTTAATATCATTGATTGCAAATGTATGTGTGTTGTTTATGACAGCATATACTTTATATTTAACTGTATTTTCAAAGAAGATAAGTTTTATTTCTATGGGGTGTGAGTATAATACATTTTATGGTAACAAGTTGTATTTGTATTTAAAAAATCGTTCTTTACATGATATTCCCATATGTAATGTTTTTATTTTGAAAAAATTAGATAAAAAATATAACCGAATTGCGATTGCTGACTATGAGGAGCCTTTTATTTTACATTTTGGACATGTTTGTAGGATAGAATCAAATTTTTTCACAGAGATAATGAAATTTGAAAATGAAGAATTTGATGATTTACAGATGAATGCATTAATTGGAATTGATACAGGAGAAAAGCTTATTTGGGTTAAACCATATAAAAAAGCGCCATATTATTCAGCGATAAGAGACTATAAAAAATTTAATTTTGATACATTATCTGTATCAAGAAGAGTAATAGACGGAAAAGTAGTTTCAAAATCTGTCAGCTATGTTATACGAATCATAGGGACTGATATAAATGGACACAAAAAAATTAATACTATTTTTATGGTTTGTAGTAGTGAAAGTGGTATTTTGAGCGAGCCTATAAATGGATGCAATGCTATAGATATAGCGTATTGTAAATCAGCAGCTGCCATTAAAGAGTATATTTGCAATTCTTTACATATTCAGGAAAATATTATTGATGTGAAACAGATCGGAAAGAGTAAAATTTTACAAAAAATGTAAAATAATGGCAAAAAACATTGACTATTGAGGTAACTATATGATATTCTAAGAATAGAAATAGAAAAGGATCACGTTTGACGTGACCCTAATCTAAATTCATATAAAATTTGTTTGCATCTTATTTTACTATGAATTTTTTTAGTTGTCAAATGTGCGTCTTTTCTGTTTTTAGTATTAGCAGAAAGGAGAATTTGTGTTATGAAAAATTCAAAACAGACATCAGCTAGAGCTGCCAGTGCAGCATCAGCTGTACTTCGTGATGGCAGGACAAGTGCAAAGTCAAAAACTGCCGCTGCAAGTGCATTAGCGCAGCGTCCGTCCAAGAAGACGAAATAAGTAAAAGCCTCCCAAATAGGGAGGCTTTTATAGGAGAAAATATTATGAGATACACTATAAAAGCATTTATAAAGGAAAAAAACGAAACGGTTTCAAATGTTGCAAGTAAATTACAATTGTCACGTCCGACCTTTGATACATATATAGCTGCATATGAGAGTGGTTTAAAAATTACTAAAGGAAGATATCAAAAAATATTTGACAGTTTGTTTTCTGATTATTACATATCATCCGATGTATTTAAAGAAAGATTGGAATTGTATCATGAACTGTTAAAATCAGAAAAGAAAAATGAACCAATAGAATATTTATCTAAAAGAGCAGATCGTACATCAATGCTTATGAATGAAATTCGTGATAATATTAGGTATAATGGCTTGGATAATGATTTATACAAATTTATTAATCTTGTAATTACAAATTATTCAGAAGATATATTTTATAATTTGGTACAGTTTTTTTTGATTTTGTATGGTAAAAAAGATATGTCTCATGTTACAGATTTTCAGACTGCTTATTTTTCTGAATTATACTGTGCATTAAGTGAAATTGATCATAATGAAATAACATTTAATCTTAAAGATTGGGAGAAATATAAAAAAATAAGCAGAGACGCATATCTTAGAGAACAATTAAGATACATGGAAATAGAAAAAGAAAATATAATGCAGAAACAAGAAGAAATAAGGAGGCAAATATATGAGAATACAATTACATGGATATAGTTATGGGATAGAGAATGTAGAGAAGCACAATATATCTGTTTCTAGATTAACAAATGAAAAGCTTCATTTGTTAGAGATACGATTGAATATTGATAATGATGAAGTCCAGAATTTCAAAAAACTGTTTAATGTGTGCAATAATGGAGATTTAGTGATTATTGATCAGGATCCTGAAATTGATAATCATAGGTTTAAAGGTAAGATTTGTAGTAGTTCTTCTAGTAATAGTGTGGATTATAATACTTTTATTATTGAACTTGAGGAATGCAGTAATAAATCTATCGATACAATAGAAATTGAGGGAATGTGTTTAAAACCTTATGAGATATCTCAGGAAATTTCCAAAAATGCAGTTATAATAAATGCAAAGGTTAATGTGGATTCAGAACAATTCAATATTATTAATAAATTGAATATAAGAGAGGAACGGTACTTTAATGTAAAACGTCTTGGAATTGATGATGGATCACTTCAAATGCGTTTCGGACGGAATTTATGGAGTGAAAAAGATGGGAACATTAAAATGGCACTGGTATTAGTTGAGAAAGAGTATGATAATACAGATGATAATTATCATGGCTTCTCTGAGCCGGAGCTTTCAATAGCAATTAAGCAGATTAAACAGCTCCGAGCGATAAATGTTCGATTATTAGATATATTAAAAGAGAATAATCTTATTTCTAAAGAGCAAAAGGAAGCTATTGAAACGGAATTGACAAAGGAAGAACTAAAAAAGGAGAGTTATATATATAGTCAGGTCGATGATATTGATGAATGGTGGTAGAGGTGAAAATATATTTTGAAATTGCCGGAGGGAAAATAGTGCCGACTTGAAAAATTAAATTCCGGTGCAAGAGTAAATTCCACCAGCCGCATCTTAAAAATGTGAAAAGTTTACATCCAGTCTGACAGCAGATTTCGATTAGTTTTATTAATGGTTAAAGCGTATCAGCTTAGGCGTCAGATTAACCTTATCTGGTTCAATCGGCTTAAGCTGAAATGCTTTTAAGATATCTTCACCAAGCGTTTCTAATGCAACTTCATATGGTGTCCCTGCGTTATAAAGAGTAAATATCTACTGTGCGAGAATGAATTCCATCACCTCATTGGCATGCGGAATTTAGAAATTCATTTTTGGTATATTAAAAAGGTGATACAGGATGTTGATTATTTTATTATTATTATAGCAGGAAGATATGGAAGTATAGCAAAGGATGGTAAGAGTTATACTCAAAAAGAATTTGAGTATGCACAAAAATTAAATATACCCACGTTAGCATTTATTCATAATAAAATAGAAGAATTACCATATAAGTATACCGAACAAACTGATATAGGAAAAGAAAAACTTTCGAAATTTAAGGAAAAAGTATGTAAAAATCGGTTAGTTGCGTTTTGGAATAATGGTGATGAACTTATATCAAAAATCATTATAGGATTACAAAATGAAATGAGAAGTCATCCACAAAACGGCTGGATAAAAAATGAAAATGTTGATGATGGAACTAAACTTGTTGCTGAATTACAACAATATAAAGTAAATGGTAATGCTCAATTATTATATAAACTATATAAAAATAGAATTATAAAGCTTAATAGTAAAATAGTTGAATTAAGGAATCAAACAAAGGAACCAGCCGATTTTATTGGAATAACAAATAAGTCTATGGAGCAGATTATACATTTTGTATCGCAATGTTTAACAGATAATAGTAAAGATTCTTTAATTGTTATAGAAAAAATTGTGCCATTAGATATATATATAAAAACAGGTGTTGATGTTGATGCAATTATTTCTTATAATTTAATAAACACTATTTTTGAAAAATCTTCACCCCTTCATGATGGTGCAGTTATAATAAGGGATAATAGGATTGTATCTGCAGCTTGTTATTTGCCACTTTCGGATAATCCTTTATATCAAACTTGTGGATTGATTAATCGCTATGGAATAGGAATAACTGAAATAAGTGATAGTATTGCAATCATGACAACAATTGAAAAAGGAGAGGTTTCATATGCTTATAATGGAAAAATGCATTCTGTGATAGATATAAATTCATTTAGAGAATTTATTAATCAATATTTTCAAAAATAGTTGAATATATTAGGGAGAAAATTTATTATGCGAATAGAAAATGGGATAGCATTTGTTGAAAATCCGCTATTGTGTGCTGCAATTTGGGGGGATACAAATTGTATATACAATGGTAAACCAAAATTTACAGGGTACTTAAATGCTAATGCAGATAGAATAGGAAGAGCCTTCATAGAATATTGTATTGCACGAGTTATGAAAATATTTAGATTACCAATGTGTGGATATGATAGTTATTCGGAGGGGGCTTGTATGTATAATGAGCTTGATGAAGAAATGGTAACGGATGCATGTGATGAGTTGTCTGCTATAATTAAGCATGTACAAGAAAGTCTGTCTCAGTTAAAAATTGTCCATGATGGAAAAGTTGAAGTTGTACGTTGTCTTTCTAAATTTCAATATGATGAAGTTGCAAAACAATTGGAAGATCAAAGTATAGATGAAATTGTATATCCTGTAAGTATTTTTTCGTCATATTCTTATGATGGCGATATTAATCAAAACTATCCGTCTGGAAGAGTTGATAGCTATAAAAATCATATTAACATTAAGGAGAATATTTCAGTTAAGGATATTATTTTTTGGGATAAGTTTGTGGGAAATGGATGTAAGGAATGCAATTATGTGCAAGCGTTGTATAATGGTGAAATGGAACTTTGGGTAGTAGATAAAAGTGTTACCGGGATGCGGAGATTACCACGTTCTTGTTTTTATTTTAATGGTCAGATAGCAGATGGATTTCAATCAAAAATTAATAGTTCAATAAAAAATGAAAAGGATAACGATAAAGCATCATATTCAGGAGCAAATAAAAAGGAAATCGATAAAGCATTATATTCGGGAGCACATAAAAAAAGACCTTGTGAGTATGACGATTGCCTTACTCGTTATTGCATGAAGAGAAATTTAAGAAAAATTAAAGATGGTGAAGCTAAAACTATGAAGTTATTGTATTAAAGCGTGTTTATTTGATTTAATAACAAGGTACTTTATGATGATGAACAGGCTTTTGACAAGAGAATTGCGTGTCTGCATAAGAAACTGCTTGAAAATAAGCTGGTTGAAAGTCATAAAAAGACTTATGAACAGTTCTTCGAAGTTAAGACCACACCGAAGCGTCGACGTCAGGTTAATTACAAAGAAGATGCCATAAAAGAGGCAAAGAAGTATCTTGGTTATTTTGCGCTTATCACAAACGAAAAAATGGATGCATTTACTGCATTGCACCTTTACAGAATGAAAGATGTAGTTGAAAAAGCATTTGGCAACATTAAAGAACGTCTAAATATGAGACGTCTCCTTGTGTCGAATGAAAAAGGGCTCGATGGAAAATTCTTCATGGAGTTTGTTGCATTGATTCTGGTTTCTTATCTTGATCTTAAAATGAAAGAATCAGGCTTATAAAATAAGTATACGATGCAGACACTGCTTGATAAACTTGATATATTGGAATGCTTTGAGGACACAAATCACTTCCTACGGATTGGTGAAATGCTTAACAAACAGGCAGAGATATATGAAGCGCTTGGGATAGAAGCACCAACCTCGTCATGTTATGCCGAGAAAATAGGATTAATATGTGCAACATGAAAGCTTATAAAGCAAAAACAAGCGTTAATTAAGAGCTAGCGTTGAAATATTGAGCGCTTACGCAATTTAGAGGATACCAGTTGAAGAATAGGAGTTGAAATAATATGAGAAAGAAAAAAAGTGATATAAAGATTTTACAAGAAATTGAAAATTATGCGAAAAGTAACATTATAGTCATAATGGTGATTTTATGTTTGGAGATGTTGTCTGCTTTATGTGCAGTAGGTTCTGCTATTTATAAAGTTTTTTATGATAGTTATAGTAATATATATCTAGTGTCAATATTTTCAATTATAGGATTTGGATTAATTGAAATACTTGTAGGAAATTTAAGTACCAAAAAAAGAAATGAGTATATTAGAAATTGCAACGAAAAAATCTTATTACAATTTATAGACATTATATTAAAAAATAAGAATATGAATAAATTTCAATTT
>ERZ1031897.304-NODE-304-length-18117-cov-74.519544_pt1 | contig 18117 bp, 15 predicted proteins | sample MGYA00517881_ERZ1031897 | MGnify/ENA primary metagenome ERZ1031897 (study PRJEB33719, sample SAMN04261280) | wastewater metagenome | biome: rural village; feature: human; material: feces | host: Homo sapiens | place: El Salvador | collected 2013-01-07 ... | reverse complement strand
ATTGCTTATTATTTCGAGCAGAGCAAGAAGTATCTGGATGCCGTGAATGTGCCTGTTGAGCGTAAGGAGGAATTGGCAAAGTATGCTCAAAAAATGATGAAGCGCCAGTACTAGTTGATAGTTAATAGTTTATAGTTGACTGTTGATAGGGCAATGTTCAAAGTAATAGATACACATACGCATTTCGATGCGGAAGAATTTGATGAGGATAGGGCGGAGGCTTTCGCCCGTGCCAAGGAAGCGGGGGTAGGCAAGGTGTTCTTGCCTGCCATCGATGTGAAGACCACACAAGCGGTACTGGCATTGGCTAAGGAATATCCAGGCTATGCTTATCCGATGATTGGTCTGCATCCTGAAGAGGTGAAGGCTGACTGGAAGGAACAACTGGCTGAACTCCGGAAGATACTGGAGGAGCATCGCATGATAGGCAATGCCAATCCTGCAGACGAATCGGGTAATGCCAATCCTGCGGGTGATTCTCCTCAGTTTTCAGACTTGATTGCTATCGGAGAGGTAGGACTTGATTATTACTGGAGCCGTGAGTTCGAAAACGAGCAGCTCGAGGCTTTCGAGGAACAGGTGAAGTGGTCGGTAGAAACCCAGCTCCCGCTGATGATTCATTGCCGCAAGGCACAGAACGAGATGGTACATCTGCTCAGAAAGTATGAGAAAGAACTGCCGGGTGGCGTCTTCCATTGCTTTACGGGCAATCAGAAGGAGGCAGAAGAACTGCTCTCCTTCGATAAGTTCGTATTGGGCGTCGGTGGCGTATCTACTTTCAAGAGCAGCCATCTCAGAGAAGACCTGCCTGCTGTAGTTCCTCTGGATCGCATCGTGCTGGAGACCGACAGTCCGTATATGGCGCCTGTTCCTTATCGCGGCAAGCGTAATGAGAGCGCTTTTGTGGTAGAAGTGATGAAGACGCTCGCCAAGGCTTATGGCATAAGCGAAGAGGAGTTTGCCCGACAGACCAACCTCAATGCAGAGCGGGTTTTTCCGCTATCCGTATCGCAAGTATAGGACTCAAGCGTTCAAAACTCCTTAAATAAACATAAAAAAACAATGAAAGTTATGGTATTTCGGAGGAAAAGCAATAATTTTGCACTTCGAAATTGTTGCAGCAGCATGTTGCGGCGATTAAGAAGAGTTCTTCGGAATATGGAAAGGTGCTCGAGTGGCTGAAGAGGCACGCCTGGAAAGCGTGTAACCGGCAAAACCGGTTCGGGGGTTCGAATCCCCCTCTTTCCGCTTTTATATATATAATAAGGTATATGAAGAAAAATACAGCTATTGCACGTTTTGCAATATTGGTTTTCACTTGGATGTGTTCTCTGCCTATGATGGCTCAAGAGGAGAACATGGGATTTCATCAAGCTCTTAAGACAAAGTTTATAGAGGGTAATGCGGGATTTATGTCTCTCGTTGCCATCGCCCTCATCGTGGGTATGGCTTTCTGTATCGAGCGCATCATCTATCTGAGTCTCTCTGAAATCAACGCCAAGAAGTTGATGCAGGATATCGACCAGAAGGTGTCGGCGGGAGATGTGGAAGGGGCTAAGACGCTCTGCCGGAATACCCGCGGACCGGTGGCTTCTATCTGCTACCAGGGTTTGATGCATATCAGCGAGAGTCTTGATGACATCGAGCGCTCGGTGAGCGGATATGGTACCGTTCAGGCGGCTAACCTGGAGAAGGGCTGCTCTTGGATCAAACTCTTTATCGCTATGGCGCCATCGCTCGGATTCCTCGGAACCGTGATCGGTATGGTCATGTCGTTCGACCAGATTCAGCAGGCGGGCGATATCAGTCCTACTATCGTTGCTTCGGGTATGAAAGTGGCGCTCATCACTACCATCTTCGGTATCATCGTAGCCCTCATCCTTCAGGTTTTCTATAACTACATCCTTTCTAAGGTGGAGCACCTGACAAGCCAGATGGAGGAGTCGGCGGTTACTTTAATGGATATTATTGCCAAGAATAAATAAACGAAGAGAGAAATGGTTAAATTTCAATTTTCAAAGCAGAAGACGAAGTCGGCCGAAAAGATATCGCAGCAGGTGTTCTATATCATGATAGGACTGGCGGTGCTGGTTTTCGGTCTGTTCTTTTTGGTAGGCTACGATTTGCCTTTCGAAGAGAACCCCGACTTTAATGCGCCTCTCTTTACCGATGTGCTCATCTTGCTGATGTGGCTCTTCCTGATAGGAGGTACTGGTCTGGCAGTCTTTTCGATGATCAGAGATTATCGCAGCAGCAAGTCGGAGGCTGTAGTGAATGGCATTCCCGTGCGCCGCATCTTCCGCATCACATGGATCGGAACTTTGGCAGTTTTGCTGCTTACCTTTTTTGGGGGCGGTTCTGCTCCGATGCTCATCAATGGCGAGAATTATGCCGACTGGCTCTGGCTCAAGCTTTCAGATATGTTTGTCATCACATCGCTCCTGATGCTGGTGGCAGGAATCGGTGCCGTCTGTTTCGGTGCCACACGTTATATTCGAAAGAAAAACTAAAGAGAGTGCTTTAGGCTCTCTATTCTATAAATAAGGATTAAATATGCTGATTAGAAGGAAGCAACACGAAACCCCGGGACTGAATACCACATCTACAGCCGACATCTCGTTCATGCTGTTGATATTCTTCCTTGTCACCACATCAATGGATGTGGATAAGGGACTGTTGCGCCAACTCCCTTCACCTGAACCGCAGAAGAAGGAACAGCAGCAGTCGGTGGTAGACAAGGCTAACCTCATGGAGCTGCGCCTGACGGCTGGCGATACGCTTTTGGTCAACGGTAAGCCGATGCAGGTGAGCCGGCTCAAGGAAGAAACCATCCGCTTTGTACACCGCCTGGGCAAGAAACATCTCATCTCTATCGAGAGTGACCGCGATGCCGACTATAATCTCTATTTCCAGATGCAGAATCAGCTGATGGAAGCATATAGCCAGCTACGCAACGAAACAGCCCAGAAAAAATATCACAGGGATTATGCCCTCTTGAACAATGACCAGAAAGAACAGGTGCGCAACATCTGTCCGCAGCGCATCACAGAGTCGTATGCCAACGCAATGACTCATGCCGACCAGCGTGTTGATGCCAATGCAGAAGAAAAGCAAGGGGAAGAAAATTCGACAGAAACAGCTACAGAACAGCAGAAAGGAGGTAAACAATGATGAATTTTCATAAGAAATCGCATGAAGTGCCAGGGTTGAATACATCTTCTCTGCCAGACCTCATTTTCTCCGTACTGTTCTTCTTTATGATTGTTACCCACATGCGCCAGGTTACCTTGAAGGTAGACTGCCGTTTGCCACAAGGCAAGGAACTCACCCGCCTGACCAAGAAATCGGCGGTGAGCCATATTTATATAGGTAAGCCAACCAAAGAGATGCAGGCAAAGTATGGTACCGGTACCCAGATTCAGTTGAATGATAAGTTTGCTTCGGCTCCCGAAGTGATGGATTACATTTCGGCAGAAAAGAAGCGTATGTCGCCGGAAGACCAGAAGCTGATGACCGTATCAATCAAAGCAGACCAGGAAACCAAGATGGGTGTGATAACCGACGTAAAGCAGGCTTTGCGCCAGGCAAAAGCACTAAAAATCAGTTATTCTGCCACAGAAAATGGAAAATAATATTAATTTATCATGTTTTTCTCTTAAAAAATTGCTTTTATTAATTTTTTGTATTATCTTTGCAAGCAAATTATTAGTATTATGTCAAAACAAATTTTAGATTCATTAGATAGGCAGATTCTGAAGCTGATTTCTCAGGATGCCCGTATTCCATTTTTGGAAGTGGCACGCGCTTGCAATGTGAGCGGTGCTGCCATTCATCAGCGTGTAGCTAAACTTACAAATCTTGGTATCATCAAGGGTTCACAATTCATCATTGACCCAGAAAAGATAGGTTACGAAACTTGTGCTTATATGGGACTCTATCTGAAGGAGCCTGAGAAGTTTGACCAGGTTGTAGAGGAGTTGAAGAAGATTCCTGAGGTTGTGGAGTGTCACTATACTACAGGCGGCTTTGATATGTTTATCAAGATTTACGCGCTGAACAACCACCATCTCCTGGAAATCATCCATGATAAGTTGCAGCCACTGGGATTGTCTCGCAGCGAGACCATCATCTCTTTCAATGCATCTATCAATCGTCAGCTTTCTATGCAGGATCTCAAGACTTTCAACGATGATGAAGAGGAAACTGATGAGGAGGCTGCAGCAGAGAAATAAGATATAAAAAGAAAAAAAGCAGTAGCTCCCTGCGGGATTACTGCTTTCTATAAAGGGTGAGGAATGTGAACGGTAAGCCGTTTTCATTCCTCATTTCTTTTTCTGTCACTTCCCATTCTGCCGGATTGATTTCCGGAAAGAAGGTATCGGCATGTTCTGGTTCCTTTTCAACGATTGTGAGATAAAGCTTGTCTGCAAAAGGCAAAGCCTGTTCATATATGCTGGCTCCTCCGATGATGAAACATTCATCTGAAGCTTCTTTGCTTCCAATCGCTTCTTTGCTTGCTGCCGCTTCTTTGTTTCCAGCCTCTTCTTTCCTTGCTGCCAGCGCTTCTTCCAAAGAGCTGCATACTTCGCACCCTGTTATCTGCTCTCTTGTCTTCGAGATAACAATATTCCGGCGGTTGGGCAAGGCTCCGTTCGGCAGCGACTCAAATGTCTTCCTGCCCATGATGATCGTATGTCCGGTTGTGAGCATACGAAATCGGGTCATGTCCGATGGGATGGCGTAGAGCAACCGGTTCTTGTACCCGATAGCTCTATGCACTTTGGATATACAGGCGATGATGCTGAGCATTTTTTATTTTAATGTTGAATGTTGAGTGTTGAATGTTGAATTATTCATTCTTGCTGTAAACTATTAACTATAGAATGTTGAATGTTAAGTGTTGAATGTTGAATTATCCATTCTTGCTATAAACTTTTAACTATTAACTATTTCAACTTTTCCCGTCCCATGGCTACTTTTGATCTTCCACTCCTGCGGATAGAGGTTGTTGGCACGGTTGCCAATGTTCTTTTCCCAGCCTATCGGAACCTGTCTGTAGGTTACCAGTACATAACCCTTAGGCGTATCGGCAGGCAGATTCACAGCCTCCTTGCGAAGGTAGCGGATGGCATCATCGTAGGATAACTCCACCTGTGGGAAGTGATCTTTGTTGAGCATCGTAGAGAGAGCGAGAGCCTGGTCGGGAATGAGACCCTTTCCCTTGTCTGTTCCCAGTTTCACACCGGCATGCAGCACCTTCAGGTTCTTTTCAGCCTGGTCGTAGATGTCTTTCCATCTGCCCGGAATGGCGTAAACCGTCTCGTTGCTTTCTGCAGGCATCCATTCCGTATCAGCCTTCAGCCAGCCGTCCGGAATCTCCAGTCCCTTTCCTTTCGCCACCTTCTTGTCTTTCTTCTTCTTATCCTTCCTGTTCTCCTTGGCTGGTGAGCCGGCTTCCCATTCGCCCTCTTTCTTCAGAATCGCCATAAACAGACCTTCGCCTCGCGAAACGCCAGGAATGAACCGGTAAACCGGAAAGTCGCTGCCCGTGAGGTTGCGGGTGATGTTCCATGCATCTTCTACACCCTCCAGTGCCATCACTTCTGCGCCAAGTTCTTCGCATATCCAGTCCACGTTCTCCTCATCTTCGTGCGCATTGAAGGTGCAGGTAGAGTAAATCAGGATACCGCCTGGCTTCAGACAGTTCCATATATCCGATACGATTTCGCGCTGCAGCTGCCAGCAGTTGTTCACATTCTGGGTACTCCATTCGCCGATAGCCCCTTCATCTTTGCGGAACATTCCTTCGCCGGAGCAGGGAACATCGGTAAGAATCACATCAAACTGCAGCTTAGATTTCTTGTAATCGCGGGGATAGTTGTTAGTTACAATCATATCCGGATGACCGAACTTCTGTACGTTTTCGGCAAGAATCTGCGAGCGGGTGCGCATCGGTTCGTTGCTGAAGAGCAGACTCCCTTCCGGCAAGGCAGCCCTTACGGCAGTCGACTTTCCGCCAGGGGCAGCACAGAGATCCAGCATCATCACCGGTTCTTTTACGTACTGTCGGATAGCCATATCAACAAACATAGATGAGGCTTCCTGTACATAATATAAGCCAGCATGCAGCAGCGGATCGAAGGTGAATCCGGGACGCGTAGAGAGATAACGGCCGGTTTCCGGACACCAGGGAATCGGTTCGCCTACTGCATCCTTGCATTTAAAAGGATTGATGCGGATACTGGTTGGTGCCTCCTCTTCGAGGATAGCATGCTCCAGACGCTGATACAGCTTTTCGCCCATCAGTGCCTGCGTATATGTTCTGAAATCTTCAGGTAATGTCTTCATTCTGTCTCTTTTTCTTTAATTTGTTTGCAAAAATAAGAAATTTTTCGTTTCTTTGCAACTAAATCGCGAAGAGATGCGTCTAAGAAGCAGAAATTTTTCAAATAACAAGGTAAAACAATAAAAAATAATAATATGAAGAAAGCAATATTGGCATTAGCGCTCGTTATGAGCATCGGAGCCACCCAAGTGTCTTTGGCGTCTTCAGCTCCAAAACATCGTTATCATCCAACTACCCAACAGGTAGACCCAAAGGCTGCTTCTGCATCTGCTGCACAGCCATCTGCTTCGAAGGATAAAGACGACGAGGCGTTGGAGGCTTATTCTGATACAACCAGTACAGATTCGGCTAACTATGATGATTATGATGAGAATGATAATAAGTCTGTTCATTCTAGATACAGTTTAGACAACTATGATGATCCGTTCGATTTCATCGGTTCGGTATTTGGTGGCGGAGCGCTGGCTGTTATGATCATCTTCTGTATCATCTTCGGTCTGCTGTTTGTCTTTGCTCCGCTGATCATCGTATTTCTGGTTATCAGATATCTGATTCGCCGCCACAACGACCGGATGAAACTGGCGGAGATGGCGATGGAGAAGGGCATCAATGTTCCGGAAAGCGACCGGCCGATAGACAAGCAGAGCGATGAGTATCTGGTAAAGCGTGGATTGAGAAATGCCTTCCTGGGAGCCGGCTTGTGCGCCATGTTTGCCTGGTGGGATGCTGATTTCCTGGCTGGCATCGGAGCCCTGGTCTTCTTCTATGGCATCGGTCAGACTGTTATCGGCTCGCTTCCTGCCATCAAGGACTGGTGGAAGAACCGTCACGGCGACCAGGGCACGGGATATAATGGAACTCCGATCTAGCAGCCGACATTCAATATATCATGGCTTCTCAATAGGAGGGGAAGTCACAAGGAAAAGAACAACAATTATTAGTTAATATATATAAGGTGGAAAAGTTATCCGATATCTCTCTCGTCACGAAGGTGGTGATGCTTCATGACCGCAAGTCGTTCGACCTGCTGGTCAGGAAGTATCAGTCACCCATTCGTGGGTTCTTCCTGCGGCAGACGCTGGGGGATGCGCAGCTGAGTGATGACTTGGCTCAGGATACTTTTGTCAAGGCATATACCCATCTGTCCGGTTTCAGGGGTACAGCCTCTTTCTCCACCTGGCTCTACCGCATCGCCTATAATGTATGGTATGATTATACCCGCAGTCATAAGGAGACGCAGGACATCGATACGCCTGCCGTTTCCAGTAAGAATGCACAGGGCGCCCATGCCGGATTAAAGATGGATTTGCTCAAGGCACTACAGATATTGAGTGAAAATGAACGTACATGCATCACGCTGCAGCTGATGGATGGACTCTCTATAGATAAGATTGCAGAGGTGACGGGAATGGCGCAAGGCACCATCAAGTCGCATCTCTCTCGTGGAAAACAGAAACTTGCAAGTTACTTAAAACAGAATGGTTATGACCGATAAGATAAATGATAAGAAGTTGGAGAGCATGAAAGGGGAACCATTGAACCCTCAGGATGAAGAACTCTTGCAGATGTTCTTTTCCGATTGCCAGATGTCAGAGATTCCTGATGACGGATTCTCCGACAGGGTGATGCAGGCATTGCCGGCTTTACCCGAAACTGATACTGCGATGTCGCTGGTTAAGCGCCAGCGTCTGGAACATTTATGGACGGCAGCCTGTGTGGCAGCAGGCATCATCATAGCAGTAGTCTGTCAGGGATGGGAGCAGATTCAGGGATGGCTTTTCTCTATGAAGATAGATTTCCTCCTCTCCGGTTCGCGTGCCCTTACGCATGTGGCAGATTCCATCGCCCACTCTCAGAATCTCCTGATGGTGCTGGCAGGCTTCGTTGTCCTCATCATGGTTTGGGGATATAATGAACTGGCTGATGCACGTCAGTAGGCTTCTTCCCTGATATCAATTGTATGAATGATCAACTCTTTCTATTAGCAGAATAGTTTTTAGTGCTAATAGAAAGAGTTTTTTATTACTATAAATATCATCTTTATGCTCTTGAAATCTCCGTTCAAAGCTTTTGAATGTCCGTTCAGTGTCTTTGAACGGACATTCAATGACTTTGAACGGACATTCAATGTCTTTGAACGAAGATTTAATATTGCTGAATATAGAAAAACAAATAGGTGCTGCTACTTTTTCAGTAGAGCACCTATGCTTATGATATCGGTTTCTAAAACAATTTGTAGGTAGTGCGGAGCACTTTGAACTCGGTTCGGCGGTTCAGCTGGTTGCAGATTTCCTGATGCTCCTTGCTCTGCTTCAGGATAAATTCTTCGTTGAGCGCATCGCCTTCCTTGAGCCAAGGATACTTCTCGGTAAGTTTCTTGCGCACATTCTTCGGCTTCTCCTTGCCGTAGCCCACAGGGGTGAGGCGCTCTTTCTCTATGCCGTGTTTTATCAGGTAGTCTACTACCGATTGGGCGCGGCGCTGAGACAGATGCTTGTTATATTCGCTGTTTCCCTTGTAGTCGCAATGGGCGCTGAGTTCGATGGTAACGTGCGGGTTCTCTTTCAGCAGCGTTACCAGCTGGTCGAGGGCTGTTGTACTGGCTTCGGTAAGGGTTGCCTTGTCGAAATCGTAGAAGATGTTGTCGATGAGTACAGGGGCTGTGATGGAAGCCAGCGGGAACTGGAGCACGTATTCCTTACTCTCTTTAGCCGAATCAACCCGAAGTTCTTCCTTGTGGTTGAGGTAGCCTTTGCAGGATGCCATCACCAGGTAGTCGACATGCGGATTGATAGGGAGGACAAACGAACCGTCGCCCTTGACGGATAGTTTCCTGTTCGTTCCGTCGTTGCCTACGATTCTCACCTCGGCGGCAGGCAGTTCATAACCGTCTTTCTCGTAAACCCATCCCTTCATCGTGGTAACAATCTCCGGATTCTCGAAGGAGTAGATATGGTCGTAGCCTCTTCCGTCTTTTCTGTTAGAGCAGAAGAAACCCTGGTTGTGGAGACCCTCGAAAGTCATTCCGAAGTCATCGGCTTCTGTATTCAGCGGATAGCCGGGGTGGGTGAGTTCATATTTCCGGGTGATGGAATTCACTTTGGCGATATAGATGTCGAGTCCGCCCATTCCTACATGACCGTTGCTGCTGAAGTAGAAGTCGCCGTTAGGACGGAAGGTAGGGAACATCTCATCGCCTGGGGTGTTGATAGGCTCGCCCAGGTTCTCTACGCCGCCCAGTCCGGCAGGAGTGATGCGCACTCGCCAGATGTCGAGACCGCCCTTTCCGCCCGGCATGTCTGATACGAAATAGAGCCATTCGCCATCAGGAGAGATGGCTGGATGGGCAAAACAACTGAGCGTATCTTTGCTGATTTCCAGATTTGCAGGCTTGCTCCAGGCTGCATCTGAGCGGTTGGAGGTTACTATCTGGGCTAAGCGGGGCGAAGTGGGATCGGTGGCACACTGGGTGAGGTACATCTGCTTGCCGTCTGGGGTAAAGCAGCATACGCCCTCTTCGTAGTCGGTGTTGAGACCGGTTCCGATGGCTTCCGGCTTGCTCCATTTGCCTTTGTCGTTCTTTTCAGAGAAGAAAATGTCGGCAGATTTCGTTCCCGTCACTCCGTTCAGGTCGCTGCCCTGGGCTTCGTTGCGGGTTGAGGTGAAATAGAGCTGGCTGTAGTCATCGCTGAGGAACATCGGCGAATAGTCGTCTCTTCGGGAATTGAAAACATCCATCCGCTTTACCTTGTACCGGCTTCCTTCCTTCTTCCAGACTGGGGCTTTTCGTGCCGATTCGAGTCCGTTCTTTACCAGCATGTTGTCGGGCATGGAATCGAGCAGGAATTCGAATTCCTTGGCAGCCTGTCTGTAACTTCCGTTCTTCAGGAGAAGCCGGGCGTAAGCCAGGCGGTCGTTGAGGTCTGCCTGCTTGTATCGGATGGCATTGCTGTAGGCTGCCAGTGCCTTCGGCGTACTGTTGATTTTATCATAGCAGCGTGCCATCTTCAGAGCCACCTTGCCCCGGCCAGCCCGCTCTTTGGTAGGCGTCTTGGTGTACACCTTTTTATATTGGGTTGCCGCATCGTAGTATTCGCCTAAAGAAAGATGCTTGTCTGCTTTCTTCAGGTTCTGTTCAATGCCGCAACTTATCAGAAAGAGGCAGCTGATTGCTGTTATGATTTGATAAAATCTTATTTGTTTCATATTGATTTACATCTGCGAGAATGGCTGGCGATATTGGCAGCCTGCCTTCCAGTTGCTGCAGCCATAGGCGGTCTTGCCCTTGATGATGACGCCCTTGCCGCAGAGCGGGCATGGTTTGCCAACCATTGGGTCGGCAGCTGGAGCCGGCTGAGCAGGGGCATTCTGAGAATCAGTATTCTGTGTTGCAGCCTTATCGGCTTTCTTGGCAGGAGCCTTTCGGGCAGCTGGCTTCTTGGCAGCCGGTTTCTTCTTGAGGTCTTCCTCTGTCATGATGGTCACTCTCCGGTTGCTGTTGTCTGACAATACATCGATGACTATCTTGTTGATCTGTTCTTTCAGTCCGTTGATGAAGTCGGCAGGATCGTAGGTCTTGTGCTCGATGTCGCGGAGTTTCTTCTCCCAGATACCGGTCAGTTCGCAACTCTTCAGCAGTTCCTCATGGATGGTGTCAATGAGTTCGATGCCTGTCGGGGTTGCCATCAGATTCTTGCGCTGGCGACGGATGTAGTGGCGCTTGAAGAGGGTCTCGATGATGCCGGCACGGGAGGATGGTCGGCCGATTCCGTTCTCCTTCAATGCAGCACGAAGTTCTTCGTCTTCTACGAATTTACCGGCTGTCTCCATCGCACGGAGCAGGGTTGCCTCGGTATAATACTTAGGTGGCGTGGTCCATTTCTCCGTCAGGGTAGGCTGATGTTCTCCCGATTCGCCTTTTGTGAAGGATGGGAGGGTTCTTTCTTCTACTACTTCCTTCTTGGCACCGTTTCCTGAGTCTGCATTTCCGTTGGCGTTATCTGAAGCATCATCGTCATCTGCATTCTTTACATCCTTGGCATAGACTATTCGCCAGCCCGGTTCGAGAATCTCCTTACCGCTCACCTTGAACTCTATCTTTTCCGGTTTGGGTCCGTCTTCGTTGATTACCTCGCCCAATACGGTGGTGGTAGAGAACTTACAATCCGGATAGAACACGCTGATGAAGCGCTTGGCGATGAGATCATACACGTTTGCCTCCATATCGGTGAGTCCGGTTGGCGGAACACCGGTTGGGATGATGGCGTGGTGGTCGGTTACCTTGCTATTATCGAAAACCTTCTTGCTCTTCGGCAATTTCTTGCTGATTGTTGCGAGCTGCTGGATGAGCGGGAGGTATTTCTGCTGACTCATGATCTTTGCCTGACTTACTCCGTTCAGAATCTGCGGACATTTCGGATAGATATCGTCTGTCAGGAACTGGGTATCTACACGAGGATAAGTGGTGTACTTCTTCTCGTAGAGACTCTGGATGAGCTTCAGCGTGATGTCGGCAGAGTAAGCAAACTTTTTGTTGCAATCCACCTGCAGCGAGGTAAGGTCGTAGAGATGAGGTGGCGCCTCGTTTCCCTTCTTCTTGCTTACATCGGTAACGGTGAAGGGTTTGCCGGCGATGGTACTGAAAGCCTTCTCGCCCTCCTCCTTGCTGGTAAACTTGCCGCTGGTAGCGGTAAACTGGGTGTCGCGGTAGATGGTGGCGAGTACCCAGTAAGGCTCGGAAACGAAGTTGTCGATTTCCTTCTGGCGGTTTACGATGAGGGCAAGGGTAGGGGTCTGCACCCGGCCGATGCTGAGCACCTGTCGGTTCTGACCGTATTTCAATGTGTAAAGTCGGGTGGCGTTCATACCGAGAATCCAGTCGCCGATGGCACGGGAAAGTCCGGCAAGATAGAGCGACTGATATTCCCCCTGGTCTTTCAGTTCCTGGAAACCCTGCTTGATGGCTTCATCGGTCATGGATGAAATCCACAGTCTCTTGACCGGGCATTTCGCCTGCGCCTTCTGCATCACCCATCTCTGGATGAGCTCTCCTTCCTGTCCGGCGTCACCGCAGTTGATGATGCTGTCGGCAGCCTGCATCAGTTTTTCGATGGTGGCAAACTGCTTCTTGATGCCTTCATCGTTGATGAGCTTGATGCCGAATCGCTGTGGAATCATCGGCAACGCCGCAAGGCTCCAATGTTTCCACATCGGAGTATAATCATCCGGTTCCTTCAGCTCACAAAGGTGGCCGAAGGTCCATGTTACTTGGTAACCATTACCTTCCATATAACCGTCGCGTGCCGTGGTAGCCCCGATGATTCGGGCGATATCCTTAGCCACACTCGGTTTCTCTGCTATACAAACTATCATGTTTTATTCTTATTTCTGTTTGCAAAGGTACAATAAAATAATGAGATAGCCATCATTTCATCTTCTTTTTTCTCATGGCAGAGAATAAAAAAAACCTGTAAGGCTTGGGCACAATCATTGGTTTGTGCCTTGCCTTACAGGGCGTATTCATATAAATCTGCGTGAGATTACTCGTACTCCTGCCAGCTCTTAATCTGAAGCTGATCTTGGCTCATTGTGCAGAATGCCTCGATGAAGGCGGAAGCCAGACGGGCATTGGTGATCAGAGGAATGTTGTGGTCGATGGCGCCACGACGGATTCTGTAACCATTGGTCAACTCACGCTTGGTGTGATTCTTAGGGATGTTGACGATGAGGTCGAACTTGTGGTCGGCAATCATCTGCATCACGTTAGGAAGATCCTTGTGGTCCTCATCAGGCCATCCTACGGCTGTAGCCTTCACGTTGTTCTCGTTCAGGAACTTCGCTGTGCCGGCTGTAGCGTAGATGGTGTAACCGTTCTTCACCAGCGCCTGAGCACCGTCGAGCAGAGAAGCCTTCTCCTTCGCACCACCGCTTGAAAGCATGATGCCCTTGTCCTTTGAAGGAATCTTGTAGCCGGTGGCAATCAATGAGTTGAGCAATGCCTCCTCGAAAGTATCACCCATACAACCTACCTCGCCGGTAGAACTCATATCCACACCCAAAACTGGGTCGGCGTTCTGCAAACGGGCGAATGAGAACTGTGAAGCCTTCACACCCATGCGGTCGATATCGAAAGCAGACTTATCTGGCTTCTGATATGGAGCGTCGAGCATGATGCGGGTAGCAGTCTCGATGAAGTTGCGCTTCAATACCTTGCTCACGAATGGGAATGAACGGGATGCACGGAGGTTACACTCGATAACCTTTACATCGCGACCCTTAGCCAGATACTGGATATTGAAAGGACCAGAGATGTTGAGCTCCTTAGCGATGGCACGTGAAATCTTCTTGATCTGACGGGCTGTAGCGAAGGAAATCTGCTGAGCAGGGAAGGTCATGGTAGCGTCACCAGAGTGAACACCTGCATACTCTACGTGCTCTGAAATACCATACTCTACAATCTCACCGTTCTGAGCCACACCGTCGAACTCAATCTCGTTGGTCTCTGTCATGAACTGGGAGATAACCACTGGGTACTCCTTGGAAACCTCAGAAGCTGCCTCCAGGAAGCGACGCAACTCATCATCGTCGTGGCAAACATTCATGGCTGCACCAGAAAGGACGTATGATGGACGAACGAGAACAGGATAGCCTACCTCGTCGATGAACTTCTGAACATCCTCCATTGATGTGAGGGCGCTCCACTTAGGCTGGTCGATGCCCAACTTATCGAGCATGGCAGAGAACTTACCGCGGTTCTCGGCACGGTCGATGTTGACAGGAGATGTACCCAGGATTGGCACAGACTGGCGATGGAGCTTCATAGCCAGGTTGTTTGGAATCTGACCACCTACAGAAACAATCACACCACGTGGTGACTCCAGGTCGATGACATCGAGTACACGCTCGAATGAAAGCTCATCGAAGTAGAGACGGTCGCACATATCGTAGTCGGTAGATACGGTCTCCGGGTTGTAGTTGATCATGATTGACTTGTAACCCAACTTGCGGGCTGTATTGATGGCGTTTACTGAACACCAGTCGAACTCTACAGAAGAACCGATGCGGTAAGCACCCGAACCGAGAACGATGACAGACTTCTCGTTCTTGTAGTAGTTGATGTCGTAACCCTCTACAGCGTATGTCATGTAGAGATAGTTGGTGAGGTCAGGATGCTCGCTTGCCACAGTAGGGATGCGCTTTACGGCAGGAAGAATGTTCAGCTTCTTACGCTGGGCACGAACTGCGAGCACCTCCTTCTCCATATTGGTGTTCTGAGTCTTCAATACGAAGCGGCCAATCTGGAAGTCAGAGAAGCCCAATACCTTAGCCTCGCGCAATACCTCGGCAGGAATCTCCTCCAGAGTATTATATTCAGAAAGCTTGTGCTTGTAATCTACGATATTCTTCATGCGCTCGATGAACCAAGGGTCAATCTTGGTCAACTCCTCGATGCGCTCGATGGTGTAACCTTCCTCCAAAGCCTGGGCGATGGCGAAGATACGGAGGTCGGTAGGGTTAGAAAGCTCCTCATCCAGGTTGTCGAACTTGGTGTGGTCGTTGCCAACGAAACCGTGCATTCCCTGACCAATCATACGGAGACCCTTCTGGAGCATCTCCTCGAATGAACGGCCGATAGACATGATTTCGCCTACAGACTTCATGGAAGAACCAATCTTGCGGCTTACACCGGCAAACTTGGTAAGGTCCCAACGAGGAATCTTGCAGATCATATAGTCGAGTGATGGAGCTACATAAGCTGAGTTAGGAGTACCCATCTCGCCAATCTGGTCGAGTGTGTAACCGAGGGCAATCTTGGCAGCAACGAAAGCGAAAGGATAACCTGTAGCCTTAGAAGCGAGGGCAGAAGAACGGCTCAAGCGAGCATTGATCTCGATGATACGGTAGTCGTTGGTCTCAGCATTGAAAGCATACTGGATGTTGCACTCACCCACGATGTTGAGGTGACGGACACACTTCACGGCGATGTCCTGCAACATCTTCACCTGCTCGTCGGTAAGAGAACAGGTAGGAGCCACTACGATAGACTCACCTGTGTGGATTCCCAGTGGGTCGAAGTTTTCCATAGAGGCAACGGTGAAGCAACGGTCGTTGGCATCACGGATGCACTCGAACTCAATCTCCTTCCATCCCTTCAGGCTCTCCTCAACAAGCACCTGAGGTGCGAAAGTGAAGGCAGATTCAGCAATCTCCTTGAACTCCTCTTCGGTCTTGCAGACACCGGAACCGAGACCACCCAGCGCATAGGCAGAACGGATCATGATAGGGTAGCCGATGTTGCGTGCCGCAGCCACAGCCTCCTCCATGTTCTCGCAAGCGTGGCTTACTGGAACCTTGAGGTCAACCTTGTTAAGCTCCTTTACGAAGAGGTCGCGGTCTTCTGTGTTCATGATAGCCTCTACCGAAGTACCCAACACATCTACACCGTACTCCTTGAGCACACCGTTGAGGTAAAGTTCTGTACCAACGTTCAAACCCGTCTGACCACCCCAAGCGAGCATGATGCCGTCTGGGCGCTCCTTCTTGATAATTTCAGTTACAAAAAAAGGTGTCACCGGCAAGAAATAAACCTTGTCAGCAATACCTTCACTTGTCTGAATTGTAGCAACGTTTGGATTGATAAGGACGGAACTAATACCCTCCTCACGCAAAGCCTTGAGAGCCTGCGAACCGGAATAGTCAAACTCACCTGCCTGGCCGATCTTCAAAGCACCGGAACCCAGAACGAGGACTTTCTTAAGCTGTTTCTTCATCATTAAATATAACTATAAGTTTGTTCTTTATATGTCTTGTTATTTATGTTTTTAGCAACTAAACTGTATTTGCGTTAGTTCACAAATGGTAGACACACTATTTCGAGATGCAAAGTTACGCTATTTATTTGATTATTCCAAATTTTCTGCAAATCTTTACAGTTAAATAACATCAATTATTATTATTTCTTCTCTAGAATGTCGTATTTTTGCAATTATTTTGTTACTTTTGCAGCGGCTTTTAGTCATGTAGAAAAAGAATAAAAAATAGCAAACAAGATAAATATAACAACAATGAAAGTCGGATTATTCGTCCCTTGTTATGTGGATGCCCTTTACCCTGAAGCGGGTGTGGCTACATACAAGTTGCTTAAGCATTATGGACTAGACGTGGGTTATCCCGAAAAACAGACTTGCTGCGGCCAGCCAATGGCTAATGCCGGTTTTCAGGACAAGTCGGAGAAGGTCATAGAGACATTTGATGAGCTGTTCAAGGATTACGATTATATCGTAGCTCCTTCAGCCTCATGTGCTGCTTACGTAAAGGTGTATTATCCTAAAATCCTTGAGGGTAAGCACGAGTGTATTTCCTCAAAGAAAATCATGGATGTTGTGGAGTTCCTTCACGATGTGCTGAAGGTGGATCATGTTCCGGGAAAGTTCCCGCATGTGGTGAGTGTGCACAACAGTTGCCATGGTGTGCGCGAACTGGGATTGTCATCTCCTTCTGAGCGCCACATCAAGCCGTTCAACAAAATCATTGACTTATTAAATATGGTGGAAGGCATTACCATCCACGAACCGGAGCGCAAGGATGAGTGCTGCGGATTCGGCGGTATGTTCTCTATTGAGGAACCTGCCGTTTCTACCCGTATGGGCGAGGACAAGATCAAGCGCCACATGGCTACAGGCGCTGAGTTTGTTACCGGACCGGATTCTTCCTGCCTGATGCACATGGCTGGAATCGCCAAGAAAGAGAATATGCCGATCAAGTTTATTCATGTTGTTCAAATATTAGCTGCAGGACTATGAGTACAGAACATTCCAAGAGAGCTGCGAAGTTTACGCAGAACGTAGAGAAGACCACCTGGCACGACGCTACCTTCTGGTCTGTTCGTCAGAAGAGAGATAAGATGGCGCAGGAACTTCCTGAGTGGGAAGACCTCCGCGAGCATGCGTCTGAAATCAAGATGCACACCATTACCCATCTTGCCGATTACCTCGATATGTTTTCCAAGAACCTGGAGAGCCGTGGGGTGAAGGTGCACTGGGCAAAGGATGCACAGGAATTCAATGAGATTGTGCTCGGTATCCTGAAGGATCATAACGTGAAGAAGATGGTGAAGTCGAAGTCGATGCTCACCGAGGAGTGCGAGATGAATCCTTATCTGGAGCAGCACGGCATTGACGTGGTGGAGACCGACCTGGGTGAGCGCATCATCCAGCTTCTGGGTCAGAAGCCTAGCCATATCGTGATGCCTGCCATCCACCTGAAGCGTGAGGAGGTAGGTAAGATGTTCGAGGAGAAGGGTATCTCCAAGGAAATCGGCAACTACGATCCTACTTACCTGACCCGCTGTGCCCGTCATCATCTCCGCGACCAGTTTATGGAAGCTGGAGCAGGTATGACCGGATGTAACTTCGGTGTGGCTGCTACCGGCGATTGCGTGGTTTGCACCAACGAGGGTAATGCGGATATGACCACTTCCATGCCTAAGCTCCATATCGTAGCGATGGGTATTGAGAAACTGGTTCCTGATTATAAGTCATTGGCTGTGTTCCAGCGCTTGCTCTGCCGCTGCGGAACCGGTCAGCCTACCACCGCCTTCACTTCTCATTTCCGCCAGGCTCGTCCGGGTGCCGAGATGCATGTGGTGCTGGTGGATAACGGCAGAAGCGATATTCTCGCCGATAAGGACCACTGGCAGACTTTGAAATGCATGCGTTGCGGAGCCTGCATGAATACCTGTCCGGTTTATCGTCGTTCAGGCGGTTACAGTT
>ERZ1031897.301-NODE-301-length-18141-cov-6.411534_pt1 | contig 18141 bp, 17 predicted proteins | sample MGYA00517881_ERZ1031897 | MGnify/ENA primary metagenome ERZ1031897 (study PRJEB33719, sample SAMN04261280) | wastewater metagenome | biome: rural village; feature: human; material: feces | host: Homo sapiens | place: El Salvador | collected 2013-01-07 ... | reverse complement strand
TCTTGCCCTTGCAATCCACAATCTTCATATCCTTGCCCACGGTTTCCTTGGTAGGAGTAAAACGCAAAGCCTTGTTGGCTACCGCGAGTACGCCACTGCGCTCCTGGGTGTAGATGGTGACATTGGCTGTCAGGCCAGGCTTCAGCTTGAGGTCTGCATTTGGAGCAGATATAACCACCTCGTAAGTAACCACATTGTTGGTAGTAGTTGCTTCCAGGCGCACCTGCTTTACGGTTCCCTCGAAGGTATCATCCGGATAAGCATCTACGGTGAAGGTAACACGGTCGCCTTCTTTCACACCGCCGATGTCTGCCTCATCCACGTTTGCCACTACCTGCATGTTGGTCAGGTCTTTGGCAATAGTGAAGAGTTCTGGGGTGTTGAAGCTTGCCGCAACGGTCTGGCCTTCCTCTACGCTCTTCGAGATAACGGTACCATCGATAGGCGATGTGATGGTAGCGTAGCCCAGGTTGGTCTGAGCCTTCTGTACATTTTCCTTGGATGAAGCCACCTGCTCCTTCGCCTGACGATAGTTGAGGAGTGCGTTCTCATATTCATCGGCACTCACGAGTCCCTTCTTGTAAAGCGTCTGGTAGCGGTTCATGTTGGCTGCCTGATAGCTCAGGTTGCTGGTGGCGCTGGCGAGATTTGCCTTGGCGGTATTGAGCTCGCTCAGCAGGTTGGTCTTGTCGAGCTCTGCGATTACCTGTCCCTTCTTTACCTGAGAGTTGTAATCCACATAGAGTTTGTTCACGATACCGCTTACCTGGGTACCCACGGTTACTGAGGTCACGGCCTCGATGGTACCGGTGGCGGTTACACTGTTCTGGAGGGTTTCTGTCTTCACCGCTTCCTCCTTGAAGTTAATCTCTTCTTCCTTTTTGCCTCCCGACAGTGCCCATGCTGCCACGGCGATGACTACTATCACGATGACAGCAATCCAGATTTTGCTTATTCTTAATTTCTTCATTTTATGATGTTAACCTATTAAATGTTTTGCAATATATATAAATTAGATGTGTCCGTCCTTGTAGAACTTCAGAATGTTGAGGTTCAGGATGGTCATGTATTTTGCCTGAAGCTCATTCTGCTTAGCCTTCAGCAGGTTATCCTTACCTGTACGAAGTTCCACGATGTTTTTCAATCCCAACTTAAACTGCTCACTCAGCAAATCGTAGCTGGTCTGGGCGCTCTCGCTGCTCACCTTGGCAGCCTTAAACTGGCTCTGGTTGGTAGAAGCCTGCAACCAGTAGTTCTCGATGTTAGAGTAGAGCTGGGTCTGCTGGTTCTTCAGGTCGAGCTGGATGCTCTCACGCTGGATAAGTGCCTTGTTCACCTGGGTCTTGGTAGAGCGGTTGTCGAAGAGAGGCACGCTTATGCTGATTCCGCCGCCCATGTTGAAGTTGGTCTTCAACTGTGTGCCCCATGCCTTGTTGTTCATCGAAGTGCTGCTGGTAGAAACACCCGCATTGGCGCTGATGGTAGGCAACTTGCCCGCCTTGGCAATCTGGATGGTGAGGTCGTTCTGTGCCAACTGGTTCTGGAAGGTCTTGAATTCCGGACGGTTTTCCAATGCCGCAGCATATACGCCGTTCAGTGCCGGGATGGCATCCAGCGCCATCGCATCCGTGGTGTTTGGCATATTGATATCAAAAGCCTCATCGCTGGTAATCTGGAGCAACTCCTTCAGCTGTCGCTTATAGTCCTTCACGTTGCTTTCAGCCTGTACGATGTTATACTCATCCTGGGCACGCTGTGCGGTGAGTTGGGCAAGGTCAGCCTGACTCATCTTTCCTATTTTCACCATCTCCTTGCCACGTTCTTCGTTCTCGAGACTCGACTTGTAGCTTTCCTTGTTTACCTGGATGGCCTCTGTAGAGTAGAGAATCTGAACGTAGAGGGTAGCAATCTGCTCCTGCAGTTCCACAGCCTGGGTTGCCGAATCGAGTTCTGCAGCCTCAGCTACCAGCTTGTTGAGCTTCACCTGGTTCTTGTTCTTATTGCCGTTCCAGATGGTGTAGTTACCAGCCACCGAGTAGGTGCCGTTGTAATAAACCTTATCGATGCTGGCTCTTGAGAAACCGTCGCTGCTGATGCCGCTAGCCACCCAAGGCGTGTAGTTGACGCTTTGGCTGGTGCTTGCATTGAGCGAAGGCAGCAGAGCCGCTTTCGACTGCAAGTAGTCCTCCTGAGCGCTAGCCTTGGTGAGCTGCGTTTTCTGGAGTGAGATGTTGTTGGCAAGCGCATAGTCGATGCAGTCTTTCAGCGACCATTGCTTGGCTTGTGTGGCAAGTGGAGCTGCTGCTATGAGCAGGGCAAACATGCCGTTTCTTAAACTTCCGTTCATACTTCTTCTTTTGTTACTTTTACTGTTACTTTTCTTTTTTCTGTCCCAATGATACATATTGCAAAACTTTTAATGGGCCAACTATTTTTCTTTTTGTCGATTAGACGCAGAAAGAAGCCCGATAGTTGCAATCGTCGTAATAGTTGATTGATTTTTTTTCAGATGGTTTATTTTTGCTTCTTGTTTTTAACAATCGTTGGGAAAATGAAATGTTTCTTTTCAACTTTCAATCTCTTTGATTTCCTTCTGATTTTTGAACGTAAAATCAGTTGATAGTATAACAATTCGTAATGATTGTTAAAGAAGTATGGCAGTACGCAATATTTGTTTTACTTTTGCATTTTGTTTAGGTCAAGCAGTTAATAGTGCTTAGACTTTGGATACGGAATGTATTCAAGAGATAACGTTTAAAAGTAGTTTTTTAATCATATTCACAACTTGATGAAGAAGAAGATAGCAATATACTTGGCGGCTTGTGCTCTGCCAATTCACGTCACTGCCCAGGAGTTGTGGCAGGAAGAAGACGTAGCCCCAGGCAAACTCAACCTCTGCGAGGGGGTAGAGTATGGGGTGGAGATGCAAGGCTCCTTGTCGAAGGGAAAAACTCCTCTTTGGCTCAATGCCAACAAGTATGGCTTGAGTTCGCTCGATGAGCGAAATGGCTATATGCGGGTGAACGTGATTCGCCCGCTTGCTGCTGATTCTGCCCGCCGCTGGGCAGTGGGGTATGGTGTGGATGTGGTGGCTCCCGTTAATTATACCAGTCATGCCATCGTACAGCAGGCTTTTGTTGAGGCCCGCTGGCTTCATGGAGTGTTGAGCGTGGGTGCCAAGGAATATCCGCTGGAACTCAAGAATCAGACTTTGTCAAGTGGCAGCCAGACGCTGGGCATCAATGCGCGCCCTGTTCCTCAGGTTCGCCTTGCCTTGCCCGATTATTGGACCTTGCCGATATTCAATGGTTGGGTGCATCTGAAAGGTCATATCGCCTATGGTATGATGACCGATGACAGTTGGCAGCATGACTTCACGAACAAAGAGCAAAAATATGCCGACGAAGTGCTCTATCATAGCAAGGCGGGTTATCTGAAGATAGGCAGCGAGGAGAGATTCTGTCCTTGGAGCCTGGAGATGGGGGTAGAGATGGCAGACCTGTTTGGGGGCAAGCCTTACTTCCGTACTCCGAGTGGCGAGATGATATTGAAGCCATCAGAAAAAGGTCTTCTTGGCTTCTGGCATGCGTTTTTCCCAGGTGGCGCTGATCCTGGCGAGAATGAATACATCAATAAGGCTGGTGATATAGTGGGTTCATGGGTGATGCGCTTCAACTATGATTTCGACAGCTGGAAACTCGGCATCTATGCCGATCATTTCTTCGAGGACGACAGTCAGCTTTTCTTCCTCGACTATAATGGTTATGGCGAAGGACCGGATGAGTGGAATGAGAAGAAATACTCCCGTTTTTTCCTCTATTCATTCAAGGATATCATGCTGGGTACTGAGTTGAATTTCAAGTATGGCAAGTGGTTGCGAAATGTGGTGGTAGAGTATCTCTATACCAAATATCAGAGTGGTCCTTATAACCACGACCGTACCATCAATATTCCCGACCATCTTTCGGGAACGGATGATTATTACAACCATGGTACTTTTACCGGATGGCAGCATTGGGGACAGGTGATGGGCAATCCGCTTTACCGTTCACCTATTTACAATAACAATGGGAAAATAGAGGTATTAGACAACCGTTTCATTGCTTACCATCTTGGTTTTGATGGTCAGCCTACAGATAGGTTCGGCTATCGTGCGCTGGTTACTTACCAGAAAGGGTGGGGAACCTATAACGAACCGTTCACCAAGAAGCATCATAACGTCAGTTTCCTGGTTGAGGGTAATTATGCTTTCAGTCACGGTTGGGCGATGAAGGCAGGCTATGGCATGGATTTCGGCAGCAATCAGATGCTGGGACATAATGCCGGTTTCCAATTCACCGTCAGTAAAAAGGGAAATATAGGTAAGAAAAAATCGTCTGCAAGACAAGGAGTTATGTAATGATAATTTTGAGTAAAATGAATAAGGAAAATAGAATTGGATATATCAGAAAGGCGATGAATCTGTTGAAGCTGAAGAGAACACTTATGGCTGTTTGCATGTTTTTGAGTCTGGGATTCGGTATGTCCTCTTGTACTTTGGAGACGAGTGACAATGGTTATTTTGATGGCTATTGGCATCTCGAACGGGTAGATACGCTAGCCACGGGTGGCTGGTGTGATTACTCGAAGCGTCGCATCTTCTGGGGAGTACAATTTAAGTTGCTGTCCTGCAATGATGCCGATGTAGGTCCACGTGGATGTTATTTCCGCTTCGACCAGACTGCCGATAGCATCATCGTTCATACTCCCTATAAGAACAATTGGCATCAGGACAATGGATCCAATGGTGGTGATATTCCTATCATCGTAGTCAGTGATGAGCTTCGCGAGTATGGCATCAACAATCTTCGTGAGCCCTTCTTCAAGGAGAAGTACAAGAGCGATAAGATGATTTTGCGCTCGGAAACACTGCGCCTGTACTTCACTAAGTTCTGATTTTGTTTCCCTTAAGGAAACATCGAGTTTCCCTTAATGGAACATAGATTTTCCCTTAAGGGAACAAAAATGCAGAAATGTTTGGAGAATTCAAAATAAAAGCTTATATTTGCAGAAAAATTGAATAGCGTATGAAATATCCAATAGGAATACAAACTTTTGACAAAATCATTTTGGGTGATTATGTCTATGTAGATAAGACGGATTTAATATACCGACTTGTGAAAAATGGTAATACTTATTTTCTGGGTCGTCCAAGACGATTCGGCAAGAGCCTTCTTGTCTCAACATTGGAGTCATATTTCTTAGGTAAAAAAGATCTTTTCAAGGGATTAGCCATCGAAAAAATGGAAAAAGAATGGATTCAATATCCGGTGTTTCATATAGATCTTAGTACTGGCAATTATTTAAACGATGGTGCTTTAGAGGAAATATTAGGCGGGTATTTAAGTGCCTGGGAAAAGCAATACAATATCAATAATCATTTCACGGATTTAGGTAAGCGATTTCAGCAGGTACTTCATCAAGCTCATATTCAAACAGGACAGGGGGCGGTTGTTCTGATTGATGAATATGATAAGCCGATTCTTGATGTCCTGGATTTGGACTATCATGTGGAACATCTTGGTAAGATGATTACATTGGAAGAAAAACATCGCAATATCATGAAGTCATTCTACACCACGTTTAAGGGTGCGGATGCAGATTTGCGCTTTGTTTTTCTTACGGGGGTTACCAAATTTTCGCAAGTTAGTATGTTCAGTGGCTTTAATCAACCTACTGATATTAGTTTAAGTCGTGATTTTGAGTCATTGTGTGGTATAACAAAAGAAGAACTTGTCCGTTATTTCTCTGATTCGATTGCAGAATTAGCCAAAGCTTATAACTGTGATTTTTCAGAAATGACCAATCGCTTGACACAGAAATATGATGGCTATCACTTTAGTGAGAAAATGGCAGATTTGTTTAATCCTTTTAGTCTCCTCAATGCTTTTTATTTAAAGAGATTAGGTGGCTATTGGTTTAAGAGTGGTACTCCTACTTACCTCATAAGACTCTTGTCTCATTCAAATGAGAATTTAAACGAAATCGTAGGCAAGTTTTATGGAGTCCCGCAGTTTGATGACTATAAGGCTGACGTAGAGAAACCTTTACCTATGATATATCAAAGTGGTTATCTGACGATAAAGGGTTACGACCAGGACACGGAATCCTTTCTTCTTGACATTCCGAACAACGAGGTGAGGGAAGGGTTAATCGCAAATGGTTATTTGAAGATGAAGTAAGACTCAATTGATGATTGGAAAGTTAAATAAAAAAGCTCTTTCATGCTATTATTTAAAACATAGCATGAAAGAGCTTTTCTCTTTTTAGAATTTCTTTCCGAAAATGATATTGATGAAAGTTTTCACCAAAATCTTGGCATCGAACCACCAGGAACGGTGCTCCAGATAGTAGAGATCGAGTTCCAATCTTCTCAACATTTTCTCCATGGTGTCAGTATAGCCATTATATAAGGTGGCATAGGAAGTGACGCCTGGACGAATCTGATACAGGAACTGGTATCTTGAATCGTGCTCAATAATCTGATCAATATAGAACTTTCGTTCCGGTCTAGGACCGATGAACGCCATATCGCCCTTGAATACATTCCAAAGCTGAGGCAATTCATCAAGATGATGATCACGGATGAACACACCTACACGAGTCATGCGGGTATCCTTCTTATGGCCAAAGAGCTGAGGTCCATTCTTCTCAGCATCCACTCTCATGCTGCGGAACTTGTAGATATAGAATGGTCTTCCGAATCTTCCGATGCGCTCCTGCTTGAAGATGGCAGGACCACCATCCTCCTTCTTCACTGCAATATAGCATATAAGGAAGAGAGGCGAGAATGCCACAAGACTGACTCCCGACAGGATGAAGTCACCTATGCGCTTGATGGTTCGTTCAACTTCGTTCATTCCGTCAGGTATGAATCTAGGATTATCTACATCATCATTCCACTTGATATATGATGGGATATCATTGAATTTCTTCTGATTATTTTCCATACTTCTTATTTTCTTTTATTTAAAAAACGAAACATTGTTTAATATATTGTATTCAAACACGCTTATTTCGTATATTTCTTTTAAGTTCTTTAAAATTAATGATTTTGGTAAGAGTAAAAAGATAAAAAAGACATAAAATGTTTGGAGAAACAAAATAAAAATGGTACATTTGCAGAAAAATGTAGATTATGAAGAAATATCCTTTGGGAATTCAGACATTCTCTGAAATCGTTGCAGGCAATTATATATATGCAGACAAGACAGAGTTTGTTTATAAATTGGCACATTATGCCAAATTCCATTTTCTGAGTCGTCCTCGACGATTCGGAAAGTCTCTTTTTGTCTCTACACTTCAGGCTTACTTTGAAGGTAAAAGAGAATTGTTTAAGGGACTTGCCATTGAGCAGATGGAGCAAGAGTGGACTTCATACCCTGTTGTACATATAGATTTAAGTGCCAGCAAGTATTATCGCCTTAAAAATCTTCATGCTGCTTTGAATGGAATGCTTTCTGAATATGAGAAAATCTATGGAATAGCGGTGAACCCTGATTATGCTGATGTATATAGTGAGCGTTTGAAGAATATTATCTTGACAGCTGCTCAGCAGACAGGCAAACAGGTGGTAGTACTTGTTGATGAATATGACGCCCCTATGCATGATAGCATGAAAGATGAAACATTGCAAGATGAAATTCGTGAAATAATGCGCGACTTCTTTAGTCCATTGAAGCATCAGGAAGCAAATCTACGCTTTGTTTTTATCACTGGTATTTCTAAGTTTAGTCAGTTGAGTATTTTCAGTGAACTTAACAACTTGAAAATTCTTACATTGAAAGAAGATTATGCGGCTGTTTGTGGTTTTACGGAAGAAGAATTGATTGATAATTTTTCGGAAGGAATACAAACTTTGGCAGCAAAGGAAGGTATATCAAGTGATGAGGTATTAGCTAAATTACGTTATCATTATGATGGTTATCACTTTACTGCAAAGTCGGAAGGTATTTATAACCCTTATAGCATTATCAATGCAATGGACGATAAGACTTTTAACAATTATTGGTTTGCTTCTGGTACTCCTACGTTTCTGATAGAGTTGTTGCATAAGAAAGGAATTGATATGTTGCAACTAGATGAGATATGGGCATCAGAAAGTCGTTTCAATGTACCTACAGATAAGATTACCGACCCGATACCAGTACTCTATCAAAGTGGTTATCTTACTATAAAGGATTACAATGAGGATACTAAGCAATATCTTCTAGGTTTTCCAAATGAAGAGGTTAGACAAGGGCTTTCTGACCTTTTTTCGCTAAAATAGTGAGTGATACAGAACATCCGTGAGGGATAGCGTGATGGATATTGTAAAAATACAATCAATCTATCACGCTATAGCTGAATTTTAATGCTTTGGTAATCAGAGATTTGAATATTTCAAATTCGTATTCGTGATGGATGTGATAGATGTTTCGCTAAAAACTTTTTCATGTGAGTGAAGAAGTAGCTTATGAAAAAGATAAACTGGGAGTAGAGTTGTAGTTGTACAACTATAAATGTGCATTATTTGACCAATAATAATGTTAATTTCATCCAATTTATTTGGCGTTATCAAGATTTTGCAGTATATTTGCATCCAAAAGAATTTAAATGTGAATCAAATGGTCAAGCATTTATATATAATAGCAGGTTGTAATGGAGCAGGCAAAACGACTGCTTCTAAAACAATTCTTCCCAAGTCTTTGCTCGTTAAGGAATTTGTTAATGCTGACGAAATTGCAAAAGGTCTCTCGCCTTTCAATCCTGAAGGAGTAGCGATAGAAGCAGGGCGTTTGATGCTTAGGAGGATAGAAGATTTGCTGGAAATGGGTGAATCGTTCTCCATAGAAACTACTTTAGCAACCAGATCTTATATTAACCTGGTGCGCAGAGCACAAGAAAAAGGGTATGTTGTGCATCTCTTGTTCTTTTGGCTGGATAGTATAGAGCTTGCAAAAAGACGTGTGGCCGATAGAGTCGCGAGTGGTGGGCATAACATTCCTTTGCCTGTAATTGAACGTAGATATAAGGCTGGTCTTAAGAATCTTTTTGAGATATTTATGGAAGAAGTGGATATTTGGATTCTATTTGATAACAGTTTAAATAAAGGTGAACGTATTGCTTTTGGAGGTAGACAGCTTCCAACGAAGATTAAGGATATTGTTAAATTTAAAATAATTAAGGATTATGAGTGAAAGTGAGATTGAGGGCTTTATCAACAAAGTTGAATCAGGTTTAGTTGAAGCTCAGCATGATATGTTGGTAGAAAAGGCTTTATACAATCGTCCAGTGGTCATTAGTGACGGAAATGGCGGGGTAGTAGAAGTTTCTGCCAAGCAATTATTAAGTTAGAAAATGTCTTTTCATTCTCTAAATTTGAGTCGCTAATTGTTTAGTTGTACAACTATAAGGTGCTTAGTTGTACAACTGTAAAGTTACGATTGTACGACTATAGGGTGTATGGTCGTACAACTAAAGAGTGTATAGTTGTACAACTAAACAGGTTGTAGTTGTACGATTACAAGGAGTTGCCACTAGGCTCGGCAGACCTGCTGACTGCAGTGAGCAGACCTGCTGACTAGGCTCAGCAGGTCTGCCGAGCCTAGTGGCAACATACGAGAAGGTATATACTTGTACTCAAAAAGATATATACTTTCACTCCAGATGATGGTCATTTGTACTTGAAAGCTTATTGTTTCCTATATAGGAAAGCCTTCCTTCTTATGTAAAAAACTATAGCCTTATTTCTGATGTGTAAAAGTGTAGCTGTCGAACTTGCGCTTCAATATCTTCACACCATAGGTTGGCAGGAAAAGCGTAAAGAAATAAAGGTTAGCCTTGATAGGGTGGAAACCTAATATCTCCTTATAAACTGCAATATTGTATTTCATCAGCGACATCTTGTTGCTGGAAATAGAATTCCTGCGCATGCAATAGTAGGCCAATGGTTTGTCTGGATAAGCATAGCAAACCTTGCATTCTCTGACAATCTGCAGGAAGAGAGCCCAGTCCTGACGTTTGCGGATGGTAGGCATGAAGAATTTTCTGCCCAGCATCTGAACGTCATAGATAGCCGTGAGGCAACCCACCTTGTTGTCCCTCTTCATCATCCCGTATGTTATTTTTTTCGGAGCCGTGCAGAAACCAATCTCGTTCTGCGTTTCTCCATCAAAGATAATGTATGAGGCACATGAGAGTGCACACTTCTTTTTGTTCATGAAAGCAATCTGCTTTTCAAGTTTATCTGTGGTCCATCTGTCATCACTGTCGCAGAAGGCGATATAGCGTCCATTGGCGCGTTCGATGCTCTTATTTCGGGCATAGCCGGCGCCATGGTTCTCTTTCAGATATAGAATGTTGACTCTTTCGTCCTTGCTTGCATATTCCTTCAGCAATTGCAAGGTGGTTGGGTCTGTGGAAGCATCGTCGGTAATCAATAACTCTAAGTTCTTATAAGTTTGATTAAGGATACTATTCATGCTGTCGGCAAGATATTTGCCGGCATTATAAGTTGGCATGATGACTGATACTAAGTCTTCTTTATTCATATTATTCTATATGTTTATTTAATTAGTAACGTTGTTAGTTGAGTTATATTGTATTTTATTAGAGTTTATATTGATAAATTATAGTTGGTAGATATTTTTGTTAAGAAATCTAATAAAATCCTTGGTGCTTTCATTGAAAAATTGTACTTTTGCAGAATAAAGATAGATATAATGGTTAGAAGGGTAGCAGAATCAGAAGATTCTAGTTTCTCTAGACCATGATAAAAATAAGTATTGATATGACTAAGAAATCAAGAATAATCATTGGTTCGCTATTGATGCTGACCACTCTGTCGTTTGCAGAATATACTCCGAAAAAGAACAAATCTTTTGCGGATGATAAGTATGTGCTTGTTTTTAGCGACGAGTTCAATCTTCCTAATGGTTCTCAGCCTGATTCTACTAAGTGGAGCAGGTGTAAACGTTATAATAGCGAATGGAATCGATGGGTCAGTTCTTCCAGAGACGTGGTTTTTATAAAAAATGGCACATTGATATGTCGCGCAATTCCAAATACAAAGGAGAAAAGCGATACTGCAACGATGCTAACTGGCGCTATATGGACAAGAAATAAATATGCTTTTCAGTATGGACGCTTGTTGGTGAGAATGAAGACAAACGTCATAATGGGCAATTAAAATTTGATAGGATTAGAGTTTATTAAAAATAATAGAAAATATGGAAAAGATAAAAAAAATGTTGGCTGCTATATTGGGGAATTTTCCTGTTGCAGTTGTGAAGTTGCGCTATTTGATGAGATTCAAGCGATTGCCAAATCTCAAGAATCCTCACAATTTGAACGAAAACATCTTGTATCAGAAGCTATACCATATTAGAAATAGCGGTTTGAACCGACCAGAGAACTTGGAGTCTATGATAGAGTATGCCAGAATACTTGCAAAGCCTTTTCCACAAGTAAGAGTGGATTTCTAAGATATAGAAGGTAAAATTTATTTTGGCGAACTTACCTTTACTTCGCTGGGAGGTATGATGAATTACTTCACACAGGAAGCTTTGAATGATATGGGAGAAAAAATAGATCTTTCCTATTCGAGGCTTTAATTACGTATTCATGTATGACATTGTGATTTTATATAACTGTATAATGTTAAAATAATTATGGAAAAGAATATTAAGTTTATTTTTTTGCTGGGTTTCATTCTGGCATTAGGCGCATTCTTCATTTTGCCTAATAATGATGACTTCTATTGCTTACTTGCTCCTCACAAGTTTGAAGGCATTGATGTCTTTTTGCCAAATGGAGCATTTTGGCGACCATTTGATGCTGCATGGGGACTATTAATGGGAAAGTGTGTATCAGCATTTCCTTTTTTAAATCACTTATTTGTATTTTTGCTGTTTGCTTTCTGCGCATATGGATTAAATAAAATTCTAGATGATTGTCATGTAATTGGTTTTACTAAACATTTATCTATTGGTCTTTTCATGTTGTCGCCTGCATTAGTTGCTACAGTGTATTCTATAGATTCTATTAATCAGGTTTTATGCATGTCTTTTGGAATTGCTTCTGTATTGCTATATCCTAAATTTAAGTACTTTGCTTTTATAATGATGTTGTTGGCTCTTTTTAGTAAGGAGAGCGGCATTGCCTGGTTTGTAGTTACTCCATTCTTGTGCTTGATAATTGATAATATACGTAAGGGAGTAAAAAGTGAAAATTTAAGAAGTTACAAACAGCTAATCAAGCCTTATGTGATTTCTCTAATCATTATAGGTGTATATTTTATCCTTCGTATTGTGTTGCGTGTTCCTGGTGCTGAGGTTTCTGGTAATTATGCTGCAGGATTAGGACTTAATTCTTTAGCAGGATTAGGATTATTGCTTGGTATATCTTTAACAGCTATTGATAGCGTAGCTTTGTTTTTGGAGCACAACTGGGTAGTGGTAATAACAACAATTGTAATAAGTATTGTATTCCTTTGGGTTCTGGTAAAGAAAACTCTGTGTTTGCAGAAATATAATTTAGTTAGATTGTTGCAATGTTTTTTGGTAACGTTGGCACTGACAGCTCCTCATTTGGTGATGGGACATCCTGGAGAGATGCATGCTTTTCCTACTCTATGGGGAATAGCGTTGTCTGTTGGTCTAGCTTTTAGAACTGCCGAATGGAATAAATGGGAAAAGAAGATAGTTCTCGTATTTTTTATATGCTGTATTTCAGTGTTTATACATAAAGGCTATTACATGTATAAAGCAGGACTTTTTGCAAAGCAGAGGGTAGAGTCTGTAGTAAAAAATACTAATGTAATACCTCATGTAGTATGTATTTTAGATTGTGATCTTCCTATTCCTGGGTACTCTGTTTTTCAGGCCTCAGGTGAGCTTTGTTGGTACAAGGGTTGGGCTTCACGAGTTTATTTTGATTTGGTAAATCCTGAAAAAACAGATTATTTTGTAATCCAGCCAAATGAATTGGAAAAATATTTATTGAGAGCTAAAACTGCTCAAAAATATGATGCGATATGGGTCGTAAAGGATAATAATGTTAGTGTCTATCCTTTGAAATGAAAAACGATGGTGACTCTACTTTGGTGACACGATAGTCCTGTCAAGAAGGATGTCGTCTTCTAGAAGTTGTATTGTGTCATTACGGTGGAATGGTCAGGTACGTCGTCTATGACGATTGCACAGGCACCAATGTTAACATGATTGCCTATCTTTATTCCTCCCATGATAATAGCACCTGCGCCTATTGTAACATCATCTCCGATGACCGGTACTCATGATTTCTCCACAGCAATAGTAACGCAATGATAGATGGTGCAATTGCTGTCTATTTGAGCTGCACCTTTGATGATGGTAGAGTAGCTATGGATAGGGCAGAAACCTTCGCCAATATGCGGGGTAAGGCGCATGGAACTGATTTTTAGTAACTGTCATTATAGCATCTCAGCTACCTGTCGATAAATGGTATGACTACATTGCAGAAGCAACTTTGTCTGAGGCCATCATGGACAGATTGGCAAACAGCAGTAATCTTATCAAACAGGAAGGACCGTCTATGCGGCAGAGAAGAAAACGATAATCGTGTATTTTGGTTATGGCTTGACAACGTAACCCCCGATATCAACGTCACGGCTCATGTAATTTTGTGACCACGTGACTATCACTCTTTAAACAGGTATCGCCAACCACGTGAAAAGCGATACCTGTAATCACGCTAACGAAGCGGTATCATTTGAGTGATACAAGCGGTATCATTTGAGCGCTATGATCAATATTTATAATAAAGAAACGATTCTTTATATCTTTTATTGTTTATTTAGAGGAGAAAAAGGAAAATTCATTTTGTTGTTCTAAAGAAAAGTCGTACTTTTGCACAAAAAATATGTATAGTAGAAAATTTTATCTCTCTTTTATGTTGGCTCTATCAGTTTTTTTATGTTCTGATACTCCAAATATCTTGGCAAGAAAAAAAATGCCAAAATATAAACTCGTATTTCATGATGAGTTCAATTCCAAGAATGGTAAGCTGGATACTACAATATGGAGCCGTGCACCTCGTGCAGCAAATATGTGGGCAAAATGGAATAGTAATTCTCCAGAAGTAATCCGAATAAAAAACGGCAAATTGATTTGTAGGGCGATTCCTAACCCAAGTCTCAGTGATACTGCCACTATGTTAACTGGTGCTATCAATACAAAGAATAAGTTCTATGTAAAGTATGGTCGTATTGAAGTTCGCATGAAAACCAATGGCAAGCGGGGAAATTTTCCTGCAGCATGGATGCGTCCTCAGATTGATGGAAATCCTTATCAATATGGAGAAATTGATATCATTGAATATTTCGGAAACGAAGGGATAGCCCATCAAACGATTCATTCACATCGAAGTACGATGATGAATAAGAAGGATCAGCAAACGGTTTTCCTTCATAAAGATATTGATTGTACCAAGTGGCATGTTTATGCGATAGAATGGACACCTACTGCCATCGCAACATTTATTGATGGAGTTCAGACAGGATGTTATCCCAAAAGTTCTGATAAAGTAAAACTTGCAGAAGGACAATGGTCGTTTGACAGACCTTTCTATCTTATCCTTAACCAAAGTCTGAGTTACGGGAATTGGCATGCCCCTGATACAGATGATACTTATGAAACGTATTTTGATTGGGTTAGAGTATATCAGAAAGAGTAAGGGAACGCTTCATAGGCGTTCCCTTATATCTATTCAGTAAGTAGTTTCTTGAGTGTAGCTGCAATTCTTGTCAGATATAAAATACCATTATATGCCAATGGATGCGAGATGTATGTTTTTGTGTATAAGACGAGAAGACGCAGTTCCATTTTCTTTTTCTTTCTTCTCATTTTCGCATTTCTTGATGCCGAGGTATTTCTAACTCTTACATAATATATCGCATCTGATGCTGCTATGTTTACTGTTCTAATCTTGCAGGAGAGTTGAAACATGAAAAAAGAATCTTCTCCATGGGTGATGTTCTCCTTGAAGCGATGAGACCCAATGATGCTACGTGGAATCAACTTGCAGCATGAACTTGAAAGAAAGCTTCGATTCTTTACGATATGATGTCTTTCCTCAGGTTTGTATGACTTGTAAGCTGTAGACAGATAATGATATGTTTCAGCCTTGGAGGAATCATTAAATGCGATAACATTTGCTTCCGTTATCCCTTCTGGAGTGACATCCTTTAATAAGGCTTGCAGATAGCATGGGCTTATGAAGTCATCATCGTCAATGAAACTGACATATTTTCCTTGGGCCTTTTCTATTCCGATGTTTCTTGCCCGTGACACCCCATTAACGTTAGAGTATAATAATTCTATAGAGTATGAATAATCCTTTATTCTTTCTTTTATTAGAGAAAAATAAGGCTCTTTTGTGCCATTGAGAACTATCAGCACTTCATAACTGTCTTTATTTAGTGTCTGTTGTTCCAAACAATCAAGACACTCCCAAAGGTATACTTTGGGAGTGTATGTTGGGATGATAACGCTGATATCTGGATTCATTGTATTTTATTTTGCGTATTCAATTTCTATTCCACCAATCTCTGCTGCTATTTGTGAGTAGGATGAAGCAACACTGCCTATGATTTTTCTTGTCTTGCTGAGACAAAACAAATCTACCACTGCAAATTTCATTCCTTCCAAGGAATTGCGGTCTGTATCATCCATCAGGGTAATGATGCGGTTCGGATACTTTGATTTCAGACTTTCCTTTACTTCATCTATTCTGCGCTGGATATCATCTTGTGGAATTGGTTTGAAAAGTTCGCAATAATCTGCTTTTAAGCCTAGGCTGTTGTTCCAGTAAATGACAGAAGGACAATGATATTTCTTTGCCACCGCCACTCCTGTGGCTATGGCACGTAATCGGTTGCAATGTCCTCCTGTTGGTATGATTTTAACTTCCATGTTTCGTTATCGATATAGTTATTCTTTTATTTCTTAATTGTATTTCTGATGACATCCAGAAAACCATGACCATACTTGGTGTCTGGTTCAACATAGTTGCCTTCACCCCATTCGTTCCATGAGCGGAGGAAGAGAATCTTTCTCTGCTCTGGCTTGTTCTTGATGAGCTGCAATGCATCTTCTATATGATGCTTGAAGTTTTCTGGGGTAGCATTCACGTAGATGCCTTCATGCTTACCGGCTCTAGGTGTACGGTCCCACTGTGGGAAAAGGGTAGGGAACACGTTGTCCCAATTGTCTTCTGGTGAAAAGAAATGCTTCATCACCTTTGGATAATCGTACTTCAGCGCCGGCATGAAAGGGAATGCCTTCTGCATGGCTTTTCTTGCTATACGCCAATACTTTCCCTGATACATCATCTCGGCTCTACCTTTTCCCATCGGGTTGATGCCATCGAAACCTAATTCCAGGAATGAGTTGTAGATGTCGGCACTGCTTTCGAGGTTTGGCATCACACGTCTGATAGTGCCATCTTCGTTTCTCTTGACAGTTGTTGTAGAAGCACACATAGCAACGAAGAAGATGCCTTTCAGACCATTCTCCTTTGCCATTTTTCTCCAGAGTTCCATGAAGTGGCGCACATCCTTGAAGTGATATGGGTCGAAAATCAGGAACAGTGGCTTACCATCTACCGTGATGTAACGATGATCTTTGAATGCTTTGAGCACATAGTTGAAATGGGCAATGTAGTCTTCTTCGCCGGGATACAATTGCTCACAGATCATCTGATTGCCACCTTTGTTCTTCCATGTATTTGTTTTCCAGTCATGGTTTGCCCATGCAAGGCAGAATGGAAAATCTGGTTTGCCGGAATTGAGAACCTCATCGAATGGGCGCTGTAACAGGCGTTTGCCGTTACCCATCCAGTAATGCCAGTAGCAGAATCCTTCTACGCCAGCTTCACGTGCTAACTGAGCCTGTTGTTCTCGGGTCTCAGGCAAGCGAAGATCATAGAAGCCTAAATCGGCTGGTATTCTTGGCTGGTAGTGTCCATGAAATACAGGACGGGCCTTGGCTACGTTAGTCCATTCCGTAAAACCTGGTCCCCACACATTGTCGTTTTCAGGGATTGGATGAAACTGTGGTAAATATAATGCAATTACTCTTGCTTTCATTTTAAAATTTCATTTATAAGTTTTATCAAATCTTGTTCTTGTTTTGTTGTTATTTCTTTTGCTCTTTTGTGTAACTCGTAGTCTTTAATTGACGGATTGTCAAGCACAAGTTTCATTGCTCGATATAAATCAGCTGGATAGAAAGGGGAAAAGTAGATGCCTGCATTCCCAAGTACTTCTGGGATGCTTGTTACATTTGAAGCAATGGCTGGAGTTCCGTTTACGATGGCCTCAATAGGTGGGTAGCCAAAGCCTTCAAAAAAGGATGGAAACAGCAATGCTAGGGCATGTTTATAAGCATAATCCATATCAGCATCTGAGAGAAAGTTGATGTCGATGTGTGAATTGTTGATGCTTTTACCATATTTCAATGTTACTAATTTTACATCATACTCTTCGCTTATTCTTTTGAATGCTTTCATTACAATACCAGGGTTCTTGTATATTCTGTTTGCTGCAATCATAAAGAAATATTTCTTTCCACTATTAACCAGTTCTTTGAGTACCTTATTTTCAATGTTACCAGTAATTTCTGCTTTTCTAAGAGGTGAGTAGCATACTTTTATCTCTTTCTTGATTTCTGGGAAATAGTATTTTAAAGCATTCACAGAATAATTAGATACAGTATATGATATCGTGTTGTCTGAAGCATACAATTTCATTATGTCACAATATCTATTCTGTGCCTGTTTAGCATATCTGCCAGATGCAAGATTAACTATTCGTTTGAATCTTTGCCAAAGTGTTAAGTTGCATGGATCCGTGATAGAATAGTCTATCTTGTTGTCGCAACGTTCTATATCGAAAATATCGTGTATGAACATGATAACTTTCGTCTTGATGCCAGCAAGGTCAATACCCTCGTAGAATTGACCAAAGGCAATATAGAAACAATCGATAGATTTTTCGGATAAAAACTCTCTAAGTGGTTTCTTTGAAACGTCAAAGAGTTCTATATCGTGAGAATTTGCATATTCAAACAAGTTGTATTGTTG
>ERZ1031897.296-NODE-296-length-18179-cov-4.555231_pt1 | contig 18179 bp, 16 predicted proteins | sample MGYA00517881_ERZ1031897 | MGnify/ENA primary metagenome ERZ1031897 (study PRJEB33719, sample SAMN04261280) | wastewater metagenome | biome: rural village; feature: human; material: feces | host: Homo sapiens | place: El Salvador | collected 2013-01-07 ... | reverse complement strand
TACATCCTACAAAGTATGCTGAGGAACTCGTTAAGAAGATGCAGAAGAGCGGCGCTAAGGCTTACCTCGTAAATACTGGATGGAACGGATCCGGAAAGCGTATCTCTATCAAAGATACCCGTGGAATCATCGATGCAATCTTAAACGGAGATATCAACAACGTTCCTACTAAGAAGATTCCTTACTTCGATTTCGAAGTACCAACCGAATTAAACGGTGTAGATACAGGAATTCTTGATCCTCGTGATACTTATGCTGATGCTTCTGAGTGGGAGACAAAGGCTAAGGATCTTGCAGCAAGATTCATCAAGAACTTCTCCAAGTATGAAGGAAATGCAGCTGGTAAGGCACTGGTTTCTGCTGGTCCTCAGTTATAATTTCCCTGTATCAGGTAAATTCGATATGCAAAAAGAGCATCCCATGTGGATGCTCTTTTTATTGTTCACCAAAACCAAAACTCAATGCTGTAGATTCTGTTAAAAATCTAATTTAAGGCGTCAGCCCCGCTCTCTCTGGTACGGATCTTTGTAGCAGTACGGATCTCATAGCTGAAAATCTTTCCATCCCCGACTTCTCCGGTAAATGCAGCCTTCTGAATGGCATCAATGGTCGCTTTCTCCCATTCCTCGGACGATACCACAATCTCAAACTTAATCTTCGGCTGCATCATAACATCTACTTCTGTACCACGCACTCTCTTTTTATATCCCCTCTGTGCACCGCATCCCATCACTTGTGATACGGTGATACCATTCACATCAATCGCGTTTAATGCTTCCTTTACATCCTCAAAAACTTCTTCCCGGACGATTGCTTCCACTTTTATCATCATAAGCTTCTTTTTTCTCCTTATACATGATTATTTTATACTTCCAGATTTATCTCTGTCTCGAAATAACTGACGGATCCATTATAACATACGAGGTCTGTTTCTGGGACTTATGAATCCAGACCATTAAATGTCGGATACGCACTCTCTCCATGCTGCGAAATATCCAGACCAACTTTTTCTGCTTTTTCATCTACACGAAGCTCCGTAAACAATCTTACAATGCCAAGGCAGACCAGTGTACCGACAATCGCCACGGCAACTGTCACAACAATTCCAATAATCTGTGCAACAAATAAACGGTAATTTCCAAAAAACAGTCCATCCCAGCGGGCAACCGGATTGATAGAATGTTTTGCAAACAATCCGGTTGCAATTCCTCCCCAGACTCCTCCGATGCCATGGCAGCCAAATGCATCGAGTGCATCATCAATCTTTAATTTTCCTTTCAACAGGGAAATGGTACCACAGCAGATCGGGCTGACCAGTGCTCCGATGATAATTGCCGACCAGATCGGAACAAATCCGGCTCCCGGTGTAATTGCAACCAGTCCAACAACCAGACCGGTAGAGGCACCTACTAAGGTAGGCTTTCCATCCTTGATCACATCAATAAACATCCAGGACATCATGGCGCTTGCACTGGCAAGTGCAGTTGTCATAAATGCATGTGCTGCCAGTCCGTTTGCTGCCAGTGCACTTCCTGCGTTAAATCCAAACCATCCAAACCATAAAATAAATGCTCCGAGTGCTACAAACGGAATATTATGTACCCGGTATGCCGTCTGTTCATATCCTCTTCGCCTGCCAAGGATAATGGAAAATACCAATGCACTGACACCGGAACTGATATGCACCACATTTCCTCCGGCAAAATCAACCGATCCGATTTCTGCAAGTAATCCTCCCTGTCCCCATACCATGTGCGCCATTGGGTAGTATACAATGACGGACCAGAACATAATAAATAAAAACAATGCCTTAAATTTTACACGACCCACAAGAGAACCCGTGATCAAAGCCGGCGTAATCATTGCAAACATCATCTGAAATGCAATATAAACCAGATGCGGTATCGTCGACGCATATGGACCTGCTTCATTCATTTTAATTCCATGCAATCCAAACCACCGGAAATCTCCAATAATTCCTGCATGATTTCCACCAAAAGACAGTGAATATCCAAACAATACCCACATGACAACCGACAATCCCATAATCGCTGCGCATGCCATCATGGTGCTGACGACATTCTTTCTTCGCACCAGTCCTCCATAGAAAAAGGCTAATCCAGGTGTCATAAAAAACACCAGAGCTGAACATATCAGCATAAATCCTGTATCCCCTGCGTTCATCCTATCTTCCTCCGATCTCTTATATTTTTAAACGCAAAAAAGGCGTCAAAAGAATTCTCTTTTGACGCCTTCGTCGTAGATAATCATAGCAGACTTATTACTCCAATGCAAGCATTTTTCCATAATATTTGCTATTTTTTATGGTACGAACTACTTCTTTCGTACCATTTTCCCATTATTTTTTCAATAATCAGTCTTTTGATTCGATGACAATAAGCTCTCCGGAAGAAAACGAAATCGTTGCTTCATCTGAAACAATTTCATTACTGATTCCAAGAGAATTAAATCCACCCATGGTATAATCGGTAAGAGGATACTTTAATCCACGTAATGTAACTCCACATACTTTCTCAGAAAATGGAATCAAAGAAACATACTTTCCATACTGCTCCGCTTTCCGGATCGTCAACGGCTGATTAATCATGCGGATACGATTATGTTCATCGACCAGGCTGATCTTTATCTGTTCCTCCAGACCAATACCAAGCAGACTGATATTGCCCAGTACATGATCAATTCTGGTACCGGTTGCACCAATGACCACAATCTCCATTGCACCTCTGCGAATGGCCTCCCGGATCGCATATTCCGTGTCGGTATCATCCTTTTCCGGATTCAGCATGCACACCTCGATCTGCTCTTTGTCATGAAAATATTCAAGGGTATCCGGATTTACCGAATCAAAATCCCCCACTATGATATCCGGCAGAATATGATCCCGATACAATGCTTCCATTCCCGCATCTGCCGCTAATATGACATCAAATCCTCCATTTTTTACAATCCAGGTTAAAAAACCTTCCTTCACTTCTCCCCCGGAAACAATTAAATACTTCATCTTCTACCCCTGCCTTTGCAACTTTTCCAGAAATGCTTCCACATTCTTTTCGATCTCTCCCTTGAAAACCGCAGAACCTGCCACAATTATGTTGGCTCCTGCATCCATGGCTTCTTCCACATTTTCCAGATTAATTCCCCCATCTACTTCAATATCGGTCTTACATCCGGACTGCTTCACAAGATTTCTCGCTTCACGCACTTTATCTAACGTATACGGAATCAGTTTCTGTCCTCCGAATCCCGGATTAACGGTCATGATAAGAAGCATGTCCACCTTCGGAAGAATATATCGGACAGTTTCCAGCGGAGTGGCCGGATTTAATGCCACACCGGCCAGAACTCCCTTTTCCCTGATTGCCTCCACTGTGCGGTCAAGATGCCTGCATGCTTCTGCATGGACCGTAATAATATCCGCTCCCGCGTCAACAAAATCATCTATATAGCGAATCGGTTCCTCAATCATCAGATGGACATCAAAAATCCGATCGGTACATTTACGAATGGAACGAATGATCGGAAATGCAAACGAAATACTCGGAACAAACATTCCATCCATAACATCGATGTGTACATATTCCGCACCTGCCTGATCCAGCAACCGGATCTGTTCTCCCAGATTAGCAAAATCTGCCGATAAAATTGACGGTGATAAACAGTTCATTGATTCCTCCTAATACTTGCGCATGTTCTTCATTTCCTGATAAAGCTGCACATAATTGTCATACCTCACCTGCGATATTTTTCCTTCTGCAAGTGCAGTCTTAACGCCACAATCCGGCTCTCCGATGTGACTGCATCCGATAAATCTGCATCCAGGCTCAAAACGCACGAACTCCGGATAACATGTCCACAGATCCTCTTTGGAAAATCCGGGCAGATCCATAGAACTAAACCCCGGAGTATCCATAATATAGGTGTTTTCCGCAATTGGTATAATCTGCGAATGGCGTGTCGTATGTTTTCCCCGCTCAATCTTGTCACTGATTCCTCCGGTCTGCATCTGCACCGCATCCTGCAGATCATTGATCAGCGAAGATTTTCCTACTCCGGACGGTCCTGCCACTGCCGTCATCTTTCCCTGCAACACAGATTTGAGTTTTTCCACATTTTCCTGTGTCTTTGCACTTGTAAAGAGCAGCTCATACCCCGCCAGTTCATAAATTTTTCGTAATACTTCTCTTTGTTCTTCCGTCACCAGATCGCATTTGTTAAAACAGATCGTAACCGGAACTTTCTGATATTCCATCATACACAAAAAGCGATCCAGCAGATTAAAATTCGGGTCCGGTTTTGCAGCCGCGAAAATTACGAGTGCCATATCGATATTTGCCACTGCGGGGCGGATCAGTTCCCTGGTACGTGGAAGAATTTTTTCTACATTTCCAATCCTTTTTTCTTCATCCAGTACAACGATTTCCACATCATCACCCACGAGAGGTTTGATCTTCTGATTACGGAAAATTCCTTTTGCCTTACATTCATAAATTCCGGTTTCTGCCACGTGAACGTAGTAGAAACCGGAAATTCCTTTTACAATCTTTCCCTTCATATATTACCTACTGTTTTGAAAAGCTGACAGAATGTGTTTCTGTCTTTGTAGACGTATCGGAAAGACCTTCATCATCTATTTTTTCAATGCTCCAGGTAATCGTCACTTTACCGGACTCACATGCCATATCGGATGCCCCGATCGTAAGAGAACCATCGACATCACTGGTTCCGCTTGCATAGGTCGTGCCATCACTTCCCGTCAGTGTATACGTTGCACTGACTGCTCCTTCCGGTGCTGCATATGACTTTGAGAATTTATAGCTGTAATTTATCTCTTCCGGTCCCTTGCTTACCGTAATCGTTACCGTTGTATCTGCCGGTACAATCTTGCCGGATGCTACACTCTGTGAAATTACCTGTCCGGCTTTGACAGAATCACTGTATTCTTCTTTCACTGCAACTTTTAAGCCAGCCTTCTGCAAAGCCGCCTGTGCATCTTTCTTGGAGTGACCCTGAACAGATGGCACCGTACTAGACTTCTTTCCCTGACTGATCACAATCGTAACCGTACTTCCCTCCTGTGCATTTCCGCCTCTCGGGCTCTGGGAAACAACCTTTCCTGCATCTACGGAATCATCATATTTGTATGTTTTGGACACTTTAAATCCGGCAGCCGAAAGGGTAGAAGAAGCATCTTTTTCCAGTTTTCCAACTACATTTGGAACCGGAACATCTTTCTGCTCACTCTGACTCTCCGAATCTGTGAAATCGACATTTTCTGTTCCGGCAACAATTACATTGATTGTCGTTCCGGCAGATACTTCAGAACCACCAACCGGGTCCTGATTCAGAACGGTTCCTTCCGGCTGATCCGACTTCTGCTCCTGAATAACAAACATATACAGCCCCTGTGCTTCCAGTTCAGACTGTGCCTCCTCCTGTAACTTTCCGCATACCTCCTGTACCACGACAGGCTGTTCACTTTCTGTCTGTGTCTGCGTCTGTGTCTGCGTCTGCGTTTCTGTATTCTTTGATGAATTACTGCCAAAACGGAATAAGCCAAAGAAACTTCCCACAAGGTAAATAATCACTGCAAGGATTACAACAAACACCACAATTCCCATGATGGTCATTGCCTTATCCATCTTCGGACTGAGTCCTTCGTTTTCGTCCTCATCCTCATCGTCCTCATCCTCATCCGGATCATAGGAAGATTCCAGCTTGGAAGCGTGCCTGTCTTCTTTTGGCTCCACCCCGTGTTCTTTGATCTGCTTTAATTCTTCCCCACTGATGACCTTGGTCTTTCCATTGTCCACAAGCGGAGCAATCACAACAAAATCCTCATCCGGATGTACCAGCGATCTGCGCAGATCCGCCAGCAGATCTCCAATGGTCTGGTAACGGCGGTCCGCATTCTTCTGTGTACATTTTAAGATAATCTTCTCCATGCTGATCGGCAGATTCTTTGCATACACACTTGGAGGTGTCATCTCTTCCTGCAGATGCTGAATAGCGACTGCAACCGTTGTATCTCCGTCAAAAGGTACACGTCCGGTTACCATTTCATACATAACAATACCCAGAGAATAGATATCGCTTCTTCCGTCTACAAACCCGTTTCTCGCCTGCTCCGGAGAAGAATAATGAACCGATCCCATCACATCCGAGCTGACGGTATTGGAAGACGCGGCTCTGGCAATACCAAAGTCCATGACCTTGACTTTTCCCTCTGTGGAGATCATGATATTCTGCGGTTTGATATCCCGATGGATGATCTGTTTGTTGTGGGCAGCTTCAATACCTCTTGCTACCTGAATGGCAATACTGACGGCTTCCTTAAAGGATAACTGTCCTTTCTTTTCAATGTATGTCTTAAGTGTGATTCCCTCAACATATTCCATGACGATATAATGAAGCCCCTCTTCGCTTCCTACATCATAGATATTTACAATATTTGGATGCTCCAGCCCTGCTGCTGACTGTGCCTCCGTGCGAAATTTTGCTACAAATCCACGATCTTCCGAAAATTCCGGTTTTAATACTTTTATTGCCACAAAACGGCCAAGCACATGATCCTTTGCTTTATAAACATCGGACATCCCGCCTGCACCAATCTTACTTACGATTTCATAGCGATCTGCTAAATACGTCCCAACTGTTAACATTCTTTCACCTCATCAAGAAAATGGTTCTATAATCATTACTGTAATATTGTCTTTTCCACCGTTGTCATTTGCAGTTTTTACAAGAAGTCCGGCGCGTTCCTCAATGGAAGCATCCCGCAGAATAATACTGCAGATTTCTTCGTCTTCCACCATATTCGTGAGTCCGTCCGTACAGATTAAGATGTGGTCATCTTTCTTTAATTCCACTTCAAAAAAATCTGCCTCTACTTCTTCCCCTGCACCGACTGCGCGGGTAATAATATTTTTGTCCGGGTGCTCACGTGCTTCCTTTGCACCTACTTCACCGATCCTGACCATCTCTGCCACAAGAGAATGATCCCTCGTGATCTGCCGGATGCCATCCGTACCGATGATATACAGTCTGCTGTCTCCGACATTTGCAACATAAAGCCGTCCGCCAATAATGGTGGCTGCAACAAGTGTCGTCCCCATACCTTTTTTCGCTTCATCTTCTGCAGCTTCTGTGATCAGAAGTCTGTTTGCAGTTGTTATTGCCTCTTTTAAAATTGTAACTGGTTCTTCTCCCGAACTCCGGGACACGGATGCAACGATGCGCTGCGTTGTGTAACGCGATGCGTAATCTCCTGCCTTGTGTCCCCCCATGCCATCTGCAACAATGTACAGATTCGGGAGATTCCCAACGGGTTCATCCGACGCGAAAAAATAATCCTGATTCATTTCACGAAGAATGCCTGTATCCGTTATGGAATACGTCTTCATCCGCTTTATCCTTTCTCAATTACATGTAATATACATACTCTTCCATCATCTGTCTATCTTAGCACATGACTTTTCGTTATGCAAGTCTCTGATTCTCTTTGTACTTGCGCCTTAATTGTCCGCAGGCACCATCAATATCACGCCCCATCTCACGGCGTACTGTCACCGTTAAACCACTCCGTTCCAGTTTCTCCTTAAAAGCTTCGATGACATGTGCATTTGACTGCACATAATCCCGCTCCCTGATCGGATTCACCGGAATCAGATTTACATGACAGTTCATCCCGTGGATCAGTTCCGTCAGTTCTTTTGCATCTTCTTTTGTATCATTGACACCACCTCCCAGACTATACTCAAACGTCACACGTCTGCCGGTCTGTTCAAAATAATACCTGCAGGCATCAATTACTTCATGAATGTCATATTTGTTCGCCACCGGCATCAGCTCCAGACGTTTTTTCTGATTGGAAGCATGCAAAGATAATGCCAGCGTAATCGCAAGTTTTTTATCCGCCAGTTCCCGCATCCGCGGAACAATTCCGCAGGTGGAAACAGTCAGGTTTCTCTGGCTGATGTGAAGTCCGTTCTCATCCGTCAGCAAAGTGATAAATTTTACCAGATTATCAAAATTATCCATCGGTTCCCCGGTGCCCATGACAACAACATTCGAAATCCGCTCTCCGATATCCTTACCAATCTGATAGATCTGATCCAGCATTTCCGCCGGTGCAAGTCCTCTCACCAGTCCGTCCAGTGTTGATGCACAGAACCGGCATCCCATCCGACAGCCGACCTGTGAAGAAATACATACGGAATTTCCGTGCTTATATTTCATCAGCACACTCTCAATGACATTTCCGTCTTCCAGTAAAAACAGATATTTGCGGGTTCCATCCAGTTTTGAAATCTGTACCTGTTCTTTTCTGAGTGTGATGATCCTGCAGGTCTCATCCAATCTCTCCCGCAAGGTTTTGGAAAGATTCGTCATCTCCTCAAAGCTTTCCACCTGCCGCACATGCAACCACTCATATACCTGCTTTGCACGAAACGCTTTCTCCCCCATATCGGAAAAAAAGGTTTTTAATTCTTCCAGATCCATGGACTTAATATCTGTCTTTTCACTCATCCTCTTATTTACTCCTTACCAGCTTTGCAAGAAAAAATCCGTCACTTCCGGCTTCTCCCGGGAAAATCTGTCTCTGGAATTCCAGGGAAAATTCCGGATGTTCTTTTAAAAACCATGCGGTGTTATCCTCATTTTCTGACCGGTGGATCGTACAGGTACTGTACACAAGTGTCCCGCCCGGTCTGACATAATCCCATACAACAGAAAGAATCTGTCTTTGCAGTTTTGCAAGCTCTGCCGCCTTTTCTTTGGTCATCTTATAACGGATATCCGTCTTCTTTCCCATAACGCCAAGTCCGGAACACGGCAGATCACAGACTAAGACGTCCGCTTTCTGATGGGAATCCGGATCATCCACCGTTGCATCCATCTGTACCGCTTTCATATTTAACAATCCATGTCTGGCTATGTTCTCCCGGATCAGATCCACCTTATATTCTGTCAGATCTCTTGCCTCTACCATACCACTTCCCTGAAGCAGTTCTGCCATATGGGTACTCTTTCCTCCCGGTGCCGCACACACATCAATCACATAATCATTCTTTTTCGGTGCCGCAGTTTCCGCAACCAGCATGGAGCTGACATCCTGTACATAAAACAGCCCTTCTTTAAAACTTTTCAGTCCCGCCAGATAATCCAGCCCGGATATTTCAAAAGCATACGGCAGTTCCGGAACCGCATGTACTGTCACCCCTTCTGCTTTCAGTTTGTTTACGAGTTCTTCCGGTGTCACAGCGGAAAGATTGGTACGGATCGTCAGCCGGTTTTCTGCGGTAAGTCCCTCCAGAATCTGACGGGTCTTTTCCTCTCCATAATTTTCGGTCCATATGTCCACGATCCATTCCGGCATTGAATATGTAACGCTCAGATTCGGGAAGCGAACTTCTCTCCATCCTCTTGCCACACTACGCAGCACACCGTTGACAAATCCGCTCAGGCCGGAAAACCCACGCTTTCTCGCCAGCTTTACCGCCTCGTTGCACACTGCGGAATCCGGCACACTGTCCATATACATAATCTGATAAACGCTCATGCGCATAAGATTGCGGATGAGCGGTTTCATTTTCTTTACTCTGGTTTTGGAAAACTGATCGATCACATAGTCCAGTGTCAGCTGTCTTTCCAGCGTTCCTTCCATCAGGCGCGTCAGAAAAGCGCGTTCCTGTTTTCCCAGATACTGATATTTATCGAGCACATCGCGGAGGACCAGATGACTGTACTGTCCCTCCTCATTGACCGTCAGAAGCATTTCCAGCACCAGTACTCTCTCATTGACCTTAGTCGTCACGACTTCTACCTCCAAACAGTAAAACGATTCGAAGCAGCTGCAGAATCGCAGCTGCTGCACTTGCCACATACGTGAGTGCTGCTGCTGTAAGAACTTTTCTTGTGTAATGGAGTTCCTGATCTCCCAGAATTCCCTGTTCCCTCAGCTGAACCATCGCACGACGCGAAGCATCAAACTCAACCGGAAGCGTAATCAGCTGGAATAACACAGCAAACGAAAACAGCAGAATTCCGATATTGATAAGCATCATGGATGAACGGCTGTTTATGATCACACCAAGAATGATCACCGGCCATGCAAGCATGGAACCAAAGTTTGCAATCGGCACAAATGCGGTACGCAGCCGAAGCGGCACATATCCTCTGGCATGCTGGATCGCATGTCCGCATTCATGTGCTGCCACACCCACAGCTGCAACCGAAGTCTGATTGCAGACACTGTCGGAAAGATTGAGCGTCTTATTGGCAGGATTGTAATGATCGGTCAGATTTCCCGATACATGCTGCACCCGCACATCATAGATTCCTGCTGCGTGCAAAATCCGCTCTGCCGCCTGTGCTCCCGTCATTCCTGACATACTGCGGTATGCGGAATATTTGTTGAACGTTGTCTTTACCCGTGCAGATGCAATCATACAGATCACTGCACCGATAACAACCAGTATATAGGTACTGTCCCAATAAATGTATGGCATAAATCTACCTCCGTCTTACTGCTGTAAAAAAGATCCCTCTGCAACCGGATAGCCACGCAGAAATGATCCTGCATCCATCCGTTTCTTACCGGCAAGCTGTACTTCCAAAAGTTCCAGTCCACCCTCTCCGGTCTGTACCACCATCATATTTTTTCCAACTTTACAGATACACCCCGGTGCATAAGCGCCATCTGTCTCCACCACCCGGGCTTTCCAGATCTTAAACGCTTTATTATCCAGATGGGTATAGGCACTCGGCCATGGATTTAATCCACGGATCAGGCGCTCAATCTCCACCGCCGGCTTTTTCCAGTCAATATCTCCCAGCTCCTTGGAAATCATCTTTGTGTGGGTACTCGCCTCATTGTCCTGCGGTGTAAAGGTCGCCGTTTTGTTTTCCAGCATCTGCATGGTTTCCACACACAGCTCGGCGCCGACTGCCGCCAGCTTGTCAAACAGACTTCCACCTGTCTCATCTTCTGCAATGCGCACCTGTTTTTTGGCAATGATATCTCCGGTATCCAGTCCGACATCCATGCGCATAGTCGTAACTCCCGTGATCTCATCTCCATTGATGACCGCCCACTGGATCGGTGCGGCACCACGATATTTCGGAAGCAGGGATGCATGTACATTAATGCATCCGTATTTCGGAAGATCGAGAATACTCTTTGGAAGAATCTGCCCGAAAGCCGCCACTATGATGATATCTGGCGCAAACTTTTTCAAATATTCCACACTTGCATCTTCCCGGATTTTTACCGGCTGGAATACTTCCAGTCCATGGGAAACCGCACATTCCTTTACCGGTGGAAACTGCATGGTATTCCCGCGTCCCTTTGGTTTGTCCGGCTGTGTAACCACAAGCATAACCTCGTGTCCGGCTTCTATGATCTTTTCCAATGTATTCACCGCAAAATCCGGTGTTCCCATAAAAATTACTTTCATATTATTCCTCTTCCGGCTCCTCATAATTCACATCATGAAGTCCGCCTTCTACTTTTTCTGTATACATATGTCCATCCAGATGATCCAGTTCATGGCAAATGCAGCGTGCCATCAGACCTTCGCCTTCTACTTCCCACGCATTCATGTCCAGATCATAAAATTTTGCTTTTACATGGTTCGGACGTGTAACCTGACCTGCTTTTCCTGGAAGACTTAAGCATCCTTCATCTCCGGTCTGCTCTCCGTCAGACTCGATAATTTCCGGGTTGATCATAATAAACGGTCCCTGTCCGTCCCCGATATCAATGACTACCATACGCTTTAAAATTCCAACCTGCGGTGCCGCAAGACCTACACCGTTTGCCTCATACATGGTCTCCAGCATATCTTCCGCCAGAGTACGGATGCGATCCGTCACCTCCGGAATCGGTCTGCATACTTTTGTCAATACGGGATCTCCCTGAATTCGAATTGTTCTAAGTGCCATAATTACCTCCTAAAAACCACTTGTTGGGTTAAAATCAAACTGTACAGACACATTGGAAAATGCGCTGTTATTTTTTATTTTTCGTTCCACCAGATCCTTACATGCCACCAGCGTCGCATATTCCGGTGCCTTCATGTAAATGACCTTTCGGTAAACATCACTGATTTTTGCAATGGATGCATCTGCCGGTCCTACCAGCATAATATTTTTGCCTTTCTGTGATATCACGCGATGCAGAAATTCTGCCAGATCCCTGGCTGCAGCTGTCGTCACCTGCGGATCGGTTCCCGTACAATGAATCAGAAGCAGCTGCCACACCGGCGGATAGGCAAGCATTCTCCGATAGGCAATCTCCTGCTTATAAAATGCATCGTAATCCTGTTCCTTTGCGGTCTGAATTGCAAAATGATCCGGATCATACGTCTGGATTACCGCCTGTCCCGGTTCCTTTCCCCGCCCGGCACGTCCCACCGCCTGGGTCAGCAGCTGAAACGTCCGCTCCGATGCATGAAAATCCGGAACATGCAGAGACATATCTGCGGCAAGTACTCCTACCAGCGTCACATTCGGAAAATCATGTCCTTTGACAATCATCTGTGTGCCGATCAGGATATCTGCCTCCTGATTGGCAAATGCATGCAGAATCTTCTCATAAGCATCCTTGGTCCGTGTGGTATCAAAATCCATACGCATCACACGTGCCTGTGGAAATCTCTGCCGCACCAGCATCTCAATCTTCTGCGTGCCCGCCTTGAATCCGCCTAAATATTTACTGCCGCAGGATGGACAGATCTTTGGCAATGGCTGCTCATATCCGCAATAATGACAGACCATCCGGCCTCCCGCATGCTGGCTCAGCGAAACATCACAATGAGGACATTGTATCACATATCCGCAGGCTCTGCATGAAATAAATCCGGAAATTCCTCTCCGATTTAAAAACAGCATGATCTGCTGACGTTTTTTTAACCGGTCTTCCATCAGTTCCTGCAATCTCTCCGAAAAGATGGAACGGTTTCCTGCCCGCAATTCACTGCGCAGATCTACGACCTCGCAATCCGGCAGCGGTTTCTTCTCCACACGCTCAGATAACGTCAGAAGCTGATATTTTCCCTGCATTGCCTGATAATAACTGTCCACTGAAGGAGTGGCAGAACCAAGAAGTACCGATGCATCATTCATGCGCGCCCTCTCGATTGCAACATCCCTGGCATGATACCGCGGTGCCGTCTCACTTTTATAAGACGTTTCATGTTCCTCATCTATAATAATAAGCCCTAAATGCGGAAATGGTGTGAACAACGCAGACCTGGGTCCGATCATAATATCAATATCCCCCGCCTTGGCACGTTCAAACTGATCAAAGCGCTCTCCCTGGGAAAGTTTGGAATTCATAATTGATACCCGGTCTCCAAACCGGTTATAAAACCGCATCACGGTCTGATAGGTGAGTGCAATCTCCGGGATCAGGACAATTGCCTGCCGTCCCTGTGCCACCGTATGCGCAATCAGTTCCATATAAACTTCTGTTTTTCCGCTTCCGGTTACCCCCCTGAGCAGATACGTTTTATGAATTCCAGCATCCAGATCCGAACATACTGTGTCCACAACACGCTGCTGATTTTCATTCAGTGTCAGATGATATCCCTTCTGATCCAGATGTGACACAGGATTGCGAAACTGTCTGCTGCTCTCCACCTTAAGAATCTGCTGCTGTGCCATACCCCGGATCACTGCTGCTGATATATTCAGTTTTCCGGTGACAAGCGAATAATCCAGTACGGATTCCTGTATCAGTTCCCGCAGCAGCCTTGCTTTCGCCGTATAGTGTTTCTGTTCAAAGAGTGCCAGTTTCTGCTGCGCCTCTGTCTTCGGAATCAGTAATACAATCTCCCGCTTCTGTACTTCTTTCGTCTGCCTGCGGATCGGGAGTACGGTCTTTAGTGCCTGATTCATGGTGGAACCGTAATTCTTCCGCATCCATCCGGCCAGTGCAATGAGCTGGGATTCCATTGCCACGCTTCCCCCATGTACCGAAATAATGGGGCGAATCCGTCTGGGATCAAATTCGGCATCCTCCGTCAGTTCAATGACATACCCTGTCAGTTTACGATTTCCAAATGGAATATCCACCTGTACACCAACCTGTATCTCCTCCTGCAGATTTTCCGGGATGCTGTATTGAAAAGTTTTATCCAGTTTTTCTACCGATATATCTACAATAATATTTGCATACTTCATACTTATTCTTTTCTCAAAACACAGTTGACCAGGCCCTCATAGGTATTTACAGCAGCCTCAATCACCGGAGAAACGCCAAGTTCTCCCAGTGCTGCACTGCATTTCGGCCCGATCGAATAAATATCCGTAACGGATGCCAGTGTTTCTCTCTCCTGTGGCTTTAAACTGCCAAGCATCCGCTCCGCCGAAGACGCACAGGTAAAAAAGATCGCATCGTATACATCCTTGTCCACTGGCACCTCCATCGGACAAGGTACATTTTCGTATACATTGAGCCGTCCGCAATCACAGAAAGAAAGCAGTGTATCCACAAGGTTATCCTTTGCATTTTTTGCGGTAGGATACCAGATTACTGCCCGCTTAAACGGATCTCCGCGAAATTCCTGATCCAGATATTCCTTTAATTCCTGTGCCAGATTCATACTGTTGGAATGTTCCGGCATAAAGTCTGCACAAATTCCATACTCCCGCAGTTTTTCTGCCGTCTTTTGTCCAATCACTGCACATCTGGTATGGAAAAGTGCCCGTGCATCCAGCCCCGATGCAAATACATTTTTCATAAAATAATCCACACCATTGGCACTTGTAAACAATAATACGTCCACATGCGCCAGTTCCTGTGCGGTATACACTGCCGGCACACCGACAATCTCACCTGTCATACACTCACTGGTATATGCCCCCTTTGCCCGGAGCATGGCGGCCAGACGTGAAGGTTTTGGACCAATTTTTGCAACCAGATAATGTTTCCCCCACAGCGGCTTCTCTTCAAAAAAATGCAGCTGGCGGCGAAGTGCAACCACATCCCCAACAATGATCAGTGCCGGAGAGGTCAGTTGCGCCTCTTCCACACGATCTGCCAGATTCTCCAGCGTACCCTCACAAATCTCCTGCGCTTCTGTCGTAGCATGGGAAATCACAGCTGCCGGTGTCTGCCGGCTTCTTCCTGCCTGCATCAGTCCATCCACAATCTGTCTTACTCTCGAAAGTCCCATGAGAAAAATCAGAGTTTCTTTTGAATCTGACATCGTTGTAAAATCAGGTTCTGACAGATCCTCTCCGTTTTTTTGGTGTCCGGTGATCACCCGAAAGCTTGTGGCAACACCACGGTGTGTGACCGGAATTCCTGCATAAGCAGGTCCTGCAATGGCAGAAGTCACCCCCGGAACAACGGTATAGGAGATTCCATGTTCCCGCAGATAAAGACCTTCTTCTCCTCCACGCCCGAAAACAAAGACATCTCCCCCTTTTAAACGAACAACGCAATGATATTCTTTTGCCTTCTCGACCAGCAGTTCATTGATCTGTTCCTGCGGAAGCGTATGATGCCGCTTTTCCTACATAAATACGCTCACAGTCCATTCCTGCATACCCCAATAATTCCGGAGACGAAAGTCTGTCATAAATAATACAGTCTGCTTTTTTTATCAATTCCAGTCCCTTGACTGTGACAAGTCCCGGATCTCCCGGACCTGCACCGACCAGATATACCATAGATGCCATTCTTTTTTCCTTTCCCTGTCAGCACTGCTGCTTTTTAATAAATGCTAAAAATTCATTTTCCGGCGTTGGTTTTGCAAATAAAAATCTATCTTATTATACCACTTCTGCGGTATTGCCCGCAACCGAACCCCTATCGGGTACACCCGGTTTCCCGCAATGCACACTGTGCCGCTTCCTGCGGTGTCTCTCCGAAAACCTTACATTTCTTTATACTGCTTCCGTCCGCATTTCCGACCATTCCAAGCAATTGTATCCTTCCATCGGGCAGTTTACATGCATATGCTCCGATCGGCATATGGCAGTCCCCCCCGGTTCCCTTCAAAAACAGCCGCTCGGCACATGTAATCTCCTCCGTCACGATATCTGAAAGTGCATTCACCTGCTCGAACAATTCTTCGTGGTCTTCCCGCAATTCCAGTGCCAGCGTCCCCTGTGCCGCTGCCGGTATCATCTGTTCCGGCTCAAAATACTGCGTGATCAAAGAAGTTCTCCCCAGCCGGTGCAGTCCCGCCGCCGCGAGTACAATTCCGTCCAGTTGTTCTTCCTGCATCTTTTTTATTCTGGTATCGACATTTCCGCGTATTCCCGTAATGCGCAGATCCTTTCGAAGCTGCAGAAGCTGAAATGCCCTTCTTCGGCTTCCGGTGCCGATCACAGCATGCTGTGGAAGTTCCTCCAGTGAAACGGCTTCCCGCAAAATCAATACATCCCTCGGATCTTCCCGTTTCCATGCATGTGCAAACACAAGTCCGGACGGCTGTTCGGCCGGCATATCTTTCATACTGTGTACTGCAAGGCTGATCGTTCCATCCAGCAGTTCCTGTTCAATTTCCCGCACAAAAAGTCCTTTATCCCCAATCTGGTCTAACGCTTTTTTCTGTTCCCGGTCGCCTTTTGTGGATATAATTTTCAGTTCGTAACTGTTTTGTGGATAATGTTTCTGCAGGCGGTTTTTTACATACTCTGCCTGCGCCAATGCCAGTTTTGATCCTCTCGTTCCAATGATCACATTCATTCTTTTTCTCCCTACTCCCGGATTTCGGTATCAAACTGAAATAAATCCTGCAATACCTTTTTATACTGTTCCTGCTGCTCTTTGGATTCCGTCTGTTTAAGCTCCAGGATCGGCTCCCGGATCAGACGCTTTAATGATGCCTTTAAAATCTTTTTTACAATTTTCTGATCCCTCGTACTCAGATCCAGTTTGCGGTTTAGATATGCATAACTGTCCTCTACAATTTCCGTACAGCGCTGCTGCAACGAAGCGATCGTCTCATCGACACCGGTCGTTGCCAGCCATTCCCTGGTTTCCCCAATGGCTTCCTCTATCATACGCTGACCTTTTTGCACCAGTTCTTCCCGCTGCTTCCGGTTCGTCTCTACAATTTCATTTAAACTGTCAAGATTAATCAGAAGTGCCTGGGGATTTCGTCCAATCGCCGTCTCCACATCCCGCGGAGATGCCAGGTCCAAAATTGCAGTCGGATGTAACAACTGTATGTCTTTTTCCCGGATAATATGATGCGGGGAGGCTGTAGCGGAAACTACCAGCTCACACTCCTTCATTGCTTCATACCGCTTTTCAAACGGAATGATGGTAAGTGTGGGAAACTCATGCAGGAGATTTCCGGCATGTGAAAATGTCCGGATGCAGACGGTTACATGAGAGGCCCCGTATTCATACAGATAACGCAGAGCCAGCGTTGCCGTATGTCCGCTTCCCACAACCAGTGCTTTTTTCCCTGCAATCCCAAACGTTTCCTGCAGCTGGCGGATTCCCACATAGCTGACCGAAAGCGGCCGTTCACTGATTCTTAACTTTGTCTTTATCTTTTTTGCACAGGTGACCGCATCTTGTACCACACGGTTTAACTCTTTCCCGGTACTTCCAACCGTCCGTGATAATTCAAATGCATCCCTGACCTGTCCTAAAATCTGGTCCTCTCCCAGCACCATGGACTCCAGTCCCGCAGTCACCCGGAACAGATAGGAAATGGCATCCATTTCCTCCCGTTGTTTGAGATATTCCGAAAAATCTACTCCCGGAAACATCTCTTCATACAAGGTGCAAATCACGCCAAGCGGCTGTGCAATCTCTTCCGGTGCAAAAAAATAGACTTCGCTGCGATTGCAGGTCGAAAGCACAAAACATTGTTCAATTCCTGCTTTCCCGGCTTTCTGCAGAAAATCAATTTTCTGATTATCGGTAAAGGACACCCTGTCACGGATGTCCTGATCTGCATGTTTATAATCAATTCCTATATATCCAAATTTCATTCTGCAAAGTACTCCTGCATCACATGGATGGTCTTTTGTATATCTGCATCGGTATGCGCATCGGACACAAACATGGATTCAAACTGTGACGGTGCCACATAAATTCCATGATCAAGCATAAACCCAAAATAATCGGCATATGCTTTGGTATCCGCGGTTGTCGCAGAATCGTAATCTGTCACATCTTCGCCGGT
>ERZ1031897.291-NODE-291-length-18347-cov-6.255631_pt1 | contig 18347 bp, 9 predicted proteins | sample MGYA00517881_ERZ1031897 | MGnify/ENA primary metagenome ERZ1031897 (study PRJEB33719, sample SAMN04261280) | wastewater metagenome | biome: rural village; feature: human; material: feces | host: Homo sapiens | place: El Salvador | collected 2013-01-07 ... | reverse complement strand
AGTATCGCTTCGTGATGGTTGCCAAGGGTGGTGGCTCTGCCAACAAGACTTACTTTTACCCTATGACAAAGGCTACTATCCAGAACGAGGGCACACTCCTCCCGTTCCTCGTAGAGAAGATGAAGAGCCTCGGCACGGCGGCTTGTCCTCCTTACCACATCGCCTTCGTTATCGGTGGTACTTCTGCGGAGAAGAACCTCTTGACAGTGAAGTTGGCTTCCATCAAGTATTACGACGAGTTGCCTACCACAGGCGATGAGACAGGTCGTGCTTTCCGTGACATCGACTTGGAGAACAAGCTCCTCGTAGAGGCTCACAAGATCGGCCTCGGCGCACAGTTCGGCGGCAAGTACTTGGCCCACGACATCCGTGTCATCCGATTGCCACGTCATGGTGCCAGCTGCCCAATCGGTATGGGCGTAAGCTGCTCTGCCGACCGTAACATCAAGGCCAAGATCAACAAGGACGGTATCTGGTTGGAGAAGATGGACGACAACCCAACAGAGTTGATTCCAGAGGAGTTGCGTAAGCCAGGCGAGGGCGCCAAGGGCATTGAGATTGACCTCGACAAGGGTATCGACGCCGTTCGCGCCGAGTTGACCAAGTATCCTGTCAGCACACGTGTCAGCTTGAAGGGTACTATCATCGTGGCTCGCGACATCGCTCACGCCAAGCTCAAGGCTCGCTTGGACGCAGGCGAGGAGATGCCTCAGTACTTCAAGGATCACCCAATCCTCTATGCAGGACCAGCCAAGACACCGGAGGGCTATCCTTGTGGTTCAATGGGCCCGACCACGGCCAACCGTATGGATCCATACGTGGACGAGTTCCAGGATCACGGCGCAAGCTTGGTAATGATTGCCAAGGGTAACCGCACGCAGGTTGTCACCGACGCTTGTAAGAAGCACGGAGGTTTCTATCTCGGCACTATCGGTGGTGTTGCCGCCGTTCTCTCTCAGAGCTGCATCAAGAGCATCGAGTGCGTAGAGTATCCAGAGCTCGGCATGGAGGCAATCTGGAAGATAACCGTGGAGGACTTCCCTGCCTTTATCCTCGTGGATGACAAGGGCAACGACTTCTTCAAGCAGTTGAAGCCTTGGAAGTGCACTTGCTAAACATTCCGACAACTAAATAGGCGTGGGGCGGCCATGATGGTCGCCCCATCTTTTTATAACATGCTATATTATGGAGCAGGGCTTACAATGGACTCCCGACAAGTCGCAACAAGAGATTCTTGACATCATGAGTGGGCAACACCTCGTGCTCGCGCCTCCAGGGTGCGGCAAGACGCAGATCCTTGCCGAACGCATACGGCAGGCTCTCGCCAATGGGGTGAAGGCCGACGACATGTTGTGCTTGACGTTTACCAATCGTGCGGCGCGTGGCATGCGCGAGCGCGTGGACCTTAGGGTTGGGAAAGACAAGGCAGAGGATGTTTTCGTGGGAAATGTCCACAGGTTTTGTTCCCGCTTTCTTTTCGCCAACAACATAGTGCCGGCAGAGACCGCCATCATAGATGATGATACCGTGGACAGCATCCTCGCGCAATACCTTAACGAAGATGAGGATGCGGTAAGGTCTGACTTCGGCAAGAGAAGGACGCATGCGCTGATAATGTTCTTCTCGCATTTCATGTACGATATCATCAATGGCGTGCCACGCGAGTTGCGCACGCACCCGGAATGTGTAACGAAAGAGGATGTGGCTTCCATGAAAGCATTGGCTAAAGCCGTGGGCAAGCCTTTCGACGCCTCGCTCATGATAGACCTTTACGATCATGCCGACTTCTATCTTGACCTCGTGTGCCAGCCTGTCTTCCCGCAACTTATGCGTTACCAAGCCACACAGTTGCTCACGAAGGCACGTTATGCGCACGCTTATGTGGCTTATAAGCGACAAAACAACTTGCTCGACTTTGAGGACCTGCTGCAACTTACTTATGACGCCCTTAGCAATGGCGACGACTATAAACGCTATGCATGGATTCAAGTGGATGAGGTGCAAGACCTCAACCCGCTGCAACTTGCCATAATATCCCAGTTGCGCGCCGAAAAAGGCTGCTGTGTCTATCTTGGCGATGAGCAGCAAGCCATATTCTCGTTCATGGGCGCTAAGCTCGCCACGCTCAACACCCTCAAGGAGCAGTGCGAGGGCAGGGTTCACCATCTTGGCATCAATCATAGGCAACCGCGAAATATCGTGGAGATGCTCAACGATTACGCCATAGCCAACCTGCGCTCCGACCCGGCTCTCCTTCCCGAGCCAAGCGACGCTGTCGTTGCCGATGACTCCAGCCTCCGTTTGTGCCGTTCGGATACGGTGACGACGGAGATTGACGATGTGGCGGCGTTGGCCCGGAAACTCGCAGAAGAGGACAACTCGAAGACAACGGCAATCGTTGTCAACTCCAATCGTGACGCCGACGCGGTCAGCGACCGCCTCCACAAGGTTGGAGTGCCTCATTTCAAGATTTCCGGCACCGACCTGTTCTCCACGCCAGAGGTGAAACTTCTCGTGGCTCACCTCAGTGTCGTGAACAATGAGCTTAACTCTCTTGCCTGGGCGCAGATATTGCAAGGGATGAAGGTCTGCGTGACGGCTGCCACGGCCCGAAACCTCGTGCATAAACTAAGGACGCTCGCCATCGCGCCAGCAGACTTGCTAAGTGGCGCGACAGATGACCACGACACTTATCTCAAGCGATTCTTGCGAGCCTATGACAGTGGTGACATCGTAGTGTTTGACACGGAGACGACAGGGCTTAACGTCTTTGAGGACGACGTGATACAGATTGCCGCGGAGAGGATAAGGCAGGGCAAGGTCGTGGACAAGTTTTGCGTCTACTTGGAGACCATGCGCCCTATACCATTGATGCTTGGCGACATCGTTAACCCTATCATAGAGGAGCGCAAGCACAACAAGCTTTATCCGCCCGCAGAGGGATTCAAGGCGTTTCTCGACTTCGCCAATGGCGCGCCGCTATTGGCGCATAATGCCGCGTTCGACTATCATATAATGTACTTCCGCCTGAAAGACTGCCTCCCCGATGCCGACTGGAAAGCCCTGCATCCTGTTTGCTTCGACTCGCTGAAGCTCATGCGTCTTATCCGCCCGGAGCTGAAGGCTTTCAAGCTAAAGTCGCTGCTTGCCGAATTGGGTTTGGAAGGAGAGAACTCTCACCTTGCCGATGATGACGTAAACGCCACGGTGTCGCTCGTGAACTATTGCCATGAAATGGGACTTGGCATAATCAAGAGGCAGGAAGAGTTCCTCGACAAGCCGACTGTAAAGTCGGTTGCCGACAAGCTTAGGCGCGACTATGGCGACATCTATTTCGCGGCGTGTGACAGGCTTTACGACAGGGTCATGGGCAGTGAGCCGGCTTTGACTGCCGAGATGAACCGCTTTTATCATTTCTTGATAGAGGTGAGGCGGATAAAACCAAACAGTAAAATCAATTACGTGTCGCGGTTTCTCGACAGTGACGTAATAAACCAAGCCGAGGAGCCATCGCTCAAGGAACAACTGGAGAACCACATCATGGAAATCAGCACGTTTAAGGAAGCTGACATCTGCGGCTCTTCATCGCTCGACGAAAAGGTGTTTGTCTCCACTATCCACAAGGCAAAGGGCCTGGAGTTTGACAACGTGATAGTGTTTGATGTCGTGGATGGCAGAATACCCAACTTCTATAACCTTAACGACGCGTCAGCCATGGAGGAAGACGCGAGAAAGCTCTATGTGGCGTTGTCGAGAGTCAGGCAACGGTTGTTCGTGTATTACAGTGGATGGTCGATGTCTATAAGCTATCCGCGACCGCAAACCGTGTCGCGCTTCATGAAATCCGTACAGGGGTTCTTCAAAACGAAAGAATGAACAATTTAGTGTAGTGTCACGACAAAAAAAAAGCAGGCAGAAATCTCACGATTGCTGCCTGCGTATTGTGAATTACAATTAATTCCTCTTTTGTTTTGAGCTCGATTGAAGGTTTCCGCCTCACGGCGTCAACCAACCATCTTGCATCAAACTGTTACCTGAAAACTAAACTAATCTTTAACCTAAAAACTAAATACCTTTGAATCTAAAAAAACAATCTATCAAAACCTAAAAACTAAAAACCTATATGAAAAATCTACTAACTTGTTCTGTTCTTTACTCTTGAGGTGTTACCCTCTTGATTACGTTTGCAAAGGTACGCATATATTCGATACCCTCCAAATCTTTTTGAAAGAAAATGCTATCGTTTCCTTTGTTTTTGACATAAATCAACATACTGTGTACGGACACACTTACGCTTTTTACGTTTGTTTGCTTTTGTTTCGTGTCATTTTGCATTTTGAAAGGTAACCAGTCGTGCACCCATCCTGCTTCATGTTGCCAATGGAGCGCAGCGCAAACATTTCTCAAGTAAGCTATATACAAAAAAACCGTAGGCACTTCACAGTGGCTACGGCAACTAAACATGTATAAAGTTACGAAAAATATTATTCTTTGTGGGTGGTGATGGATTCGAACCACCGAAGGCAAGAGCCAGCAGATTTACAGTCTGCCCCATTTGGCCACTCTGGTAACCACCCGAAGCTTTATTTCTCAAAAGCGATTGCAAAGTTAATGCTTTTGTTTCGATATAACGAATAAACCCCGTGCTTTAACTTTTGTTTAACACTTCTTGCGTTCCACGTCGCTTTATTTGATGTCGCTTATGTTGAATGGCGTCTCTTGGTAGACATAATAGTCTATCCAGTTGCTGTAAAACAGGTTGGCCGCCGAGCGCCATCTCACCTTGTAGCCTCGCTCCGGGTCGTCGTCGCGATAATAATGTTGCGGCAGCGCCACGTCGTCGCGTTTGCCGAGGTCACGGTGATACTCGTTGTCGAGCGTGTTGGGCGCGTATTCCAAGTGGCCGAGTATGTAGAAGTCGCGGCCATGGCGCGAGCTGACGATGCTGACGCCGGCCTCGGGCGACTTGGCTATGATGTTTAGCTCTGCCACCTTCTCTATGTCGGCTTGCCTCACCTCGGTATGGCGTGAGTGTGGCATATAGAACAAGTCGTCAAAACCGCGGAATATGGGCAGTTGCTCGTCAGACGGGTATGTCTTGAATATGCCAAACTTTTTCATCGGCAGTTGATACTTGGGTATGCCGTAGAAATGATACAGTGCGGCCATGGCGCCCCAGCAGAGGTAAAGCGTCGACTGCACGTTGTGGCGTGCCCAGTCCACAATCTGGTTAAACTCTTTCCAATAGTCCACGTTCTCGTAGGGGATGGTCTCAACGGGCGCGCCGGTGACAATCATCCCGTCAAACTTTTGTTTCATCAGCTCTTCCGAGTCGCGGTAGAACATCATCATGTGCTCCACGGGCGTGTTTTTCGACGTGTGGCTCTTGAGCTTCATGAAGTAGATCTCCATTTGCAGTGGCGTGTTAGACAGCAACCTTATGAGGTCGGTCTCCGTTGTCACTTTCATTGGCATGAGATTGAGAATCACGATGCGCAACGGGCGAATCTGCTGCGAGTGGGCGCGTGTCTCGTCCATCACGAAGATGTTCTCTTTTTTCAAGATGTCGATGGCCGGGAGCTTATCTGGAAGTCTTAAAGGCATTTCTTTTCTTTCTTTTCTTTATTCTAAAGCAAAATTACGAAAATAATGGTAGAAAGGTGAAGAAATGGATGTAAAAAAAAGAAGAGTTGTTTGGCTGACGCGACTTATCGTCACTGTCCGCAAACAACTCTTCTTGTGTCATCTTATATATAATATAATGTGTAAGCGTCGTTGGTTACCTTCTGCCGAACGATCCGCTACCGCCTCCGAATGAGCCACCAGAGTTGCCCCTGTTGCCAAAGGAGCCGCCGCTGCGTCCGCCGAACGAGCTTGACGATGACGAGCGCGTTGGAGCCGAGAACGTGCGCGACGGACTGCTCTGCTGCGGCTTGAACGTCTCTCTTGGCGTGTCGTTGCGTCTGCCGAACGATCCGCTGCCGAACGAGCGTTCAGGCGTGCGGTTCACGGTTGAGCGGGTGCTGCTCTCGCGTGGCCTGCCAAACGAGCGGTTGCCGCCGCGCAGCGGGCTGTCGGTGCCGCCTTGCTGTCTCATGTTGCCGAAGGTGCGGTTGCCGAATGAGCGGTTGTCGTTAGGCTTGAAGCCGCGTTGCGGTGCCCATGTGCGTTGTCCGTGGTGGTAGACATACCCGGCGCCGTAGCGTCCGTTGTCCCAGTTGTGTCTCATTCCGCGGTGAGGGCCGCCGTCGCGCGGACCGTTCCAGCGGCGTCCGTGATACCATGAGCGTCCGCCGTTGTGCATCCATGAGTGGCCGCCACTGTATGTCCACACGAAGTTGGGGCATCCGAAGTAGAAGAAGTCGCGGTGTGGGTATCGGGCGTAGATGCCGAAGTGCCAGTAGCCGCCGTTCCAGTAGAGTGGGCGATAGAAGTAGGAAGCGTCGACGTAGGCGCGATACTGCCAGTCGAGCAGAATGTAGCTCAGGTCGAGGTCCCTCTGCCTCCAGTAGGCACCGTAGAGGTCGTCGGCATTGTCGATACGCATCAGGTAGTCGAGGTTTATCTCATATGCGGCCTCATATTGTTGGTCGGTGAGGTTGAGCTCGTATGCCATCTTGTCAGTCAGGAAGAGAGCCTGATTGCGAGCCTGCTCGTAGCTCATGGCTGATATGCTCAGCGTGAATGTGAGCAAGAGCGCGAATGCTGTAAATAACCTTTTCATAGCTATATCGTTTTAGAATTGCCGTTCATGTTGTTTTTCATGTTGCAAAGTTATGATATAGTTTTCATAGTCAGCGTGGCTTTTCCCTATGTCGTGAGGGGGAAACCCCTACAAGGCGTTTCTTTCGGAGTTTTGCCGTTCGGTTTGCGGGTTGTTAGCCCTGTGCCCGTCCGTTATCCGAATGTCGGTGCCGTCACTCTTGCGACACCGGTTCCTCACTCGTGGTTTCTGGCTTGCGGTCGCTGAAGGTCAGTTCGTCCTTGTCGTCCGCCTTGTCCACGACGATGGTGTCGCCCTCGCTTGTCTCCTCCGAGAGTATCATCTCGGCTATTCCGTCCTCAATGTAGGTCTGTATGGCGCGTTTCAGTGGTCTTGCGCCAAACTGTATGTCGTAGCCCTTTGTCGCCACAAACTCCTTGGCCTTGTCGGTGAGCGAGATGGTAAGTCCCAGTTCTGCCACGCGCTTGTGCAGTCCGGCGAGCTCAATGTCTATTATCCGCTTTATGGCGTCGAGGTCGAGCTGGTCGAAGGTGATTATCTCGTCGAGACGGTTCAGGAACTCAGGCGAGAACTGCTTGGCGAGGCTCTTCTGTATTATGGAGCGCGCGTATTGCTTGTCCTTGCTGTCCATGTTGGCGGCGTTGGTTATGCCCCCTGCGTTGAATCCCACGCCCCGGCTAAACTCCTTCAGCTGGCGCGTGCCGGCGTTGGAAGTCATTATTATCACCGTGTTGCGGAAGTCTACGAGTCGTCCGTTGCCGTCTGTCAGCCTGCCCTCGTCGAGCACCTGCAGCAAGAGGTTGAACACGTTGCCGTGGGCCTTCTCTATCTCGTCGAGCAGCACGATGGAGTAGGGGTGACGCCTCACCTGCTCGGTGAGCTGTCCGCCCTCGTCGTAGCCCACGTATCCTGGAGGCGCGCCCACGAGTCGCGACACGTTGAAGCTCTCGGTAAACTCGCTCATGTCCACGCGTATCAGCGCGTCTTTCGAGCCGAACATCTTCTCGGCGAGCCGCTTGGCGAGGTAAGTCTTGCCCACGCCCGTCGGGCCTAAGAACATGAACGCGCCTATCGGGTGGTTGGGGTCTTTCAGGCCCACGCGGTTGCGCTGTATGGCTTTCACCATCTTCTCTATGGCACCGTCTTGCCCTATCACTACCTTCTTCAGCTCCGCGCCCATGTTGCGCAGCCTCTTGCCTTCTGCCTCGGCCATGCGTTGCACGGGTATGCCCGTCATCATCGACACCACAGAGGCCACCTCGCTCTCCGTCACCGTTTGGCGGGTCTGCGCCTCGTCTTTCTGCCACTCTTGTTGCATGCGGCGCAGGTCTTGCTCCAGTTCGGTTTGCTTGTCGCGATAGCTGGCGGCGAGCTCAAAGTTCTGCGCGCCCACGGCTTCTTGCTTTTTCTGCTTCACGGCCTCTATCTCGTTCTCCTTGTCGGTAATCTCCTGCGGCACCTTGGCGTTTCTCAGGTGTACGCGCGAGCCCACCTCGTCGATTATGTCTATCGCCTTGTCGGGCATGAAGCGGTCGGTGATATACCTGTCGGCGAGCCTGACGGCCTCTTTCAGCGCGTCGTCGGTGTAGCTCACGTGGTGGTGCTCCTCGTAGCGCTCCTTGATGTTTGCGAGAATCTGCAAGGTCTCGTCCTTCGTCGTGGGCTCCACCATCACCTTCTGGAACCTGCGCTCCAGCGCGCCGTCTTTCTCTATCGACTTGCGGTATTCGTCCACCGTCGTGGCGCCGATACACTGTATCACGCCGCGCGCCAGCGCCGGCTTCATGATGTTGGCCGCGTCCATGCTGCCCGGTGTGGATCCCGCTCCTATGATGGTGTGTATCTCGTCGATGAAGACGATGATGTTGGGGTTGCTTTCCAGTTCCTTGAGCAGGGCGCGAATGCGCTCCTCAAACTGTCCGCGGTATTTCGTGCCGGCCACGATGGCCGTCATGTCGAGGCTCACCACGCGCTTGCTGAAGAGCATGGGCGACGTCTTGTGGCCGGCTATGAGCTGAGCCAGGCCCTCCACTATCGCGCTCTTTCCCACGCCGGGCTCACCTATGAGTATGGGGTTGTTTTTCTTCCTGCGCCCCAAGATTTCCACCACGCGCTGTATCTCTTTCTCCCTTCCCACCACGGGGTCGAGCTTGCCTTCCGCCGCCGCCTTGGTGAGGTCTACCGAGAAGTTGTCTATCACGGGGGTCTTGCCGTTGCCTTGCGGTTGCGTTGCCGTGGCTTGCTGCCTTGCGTTGTCGTTGCCTTGCTTTGCCGATGGGTTGTCCTCGTCGGCATCGTCCATGTCCTCGTCGGGCAGGCCGATGCCGTCTTTCGTAGCGGGCTTGCTTAGCAGTCTGAGGGCCGTCTCATAGTCGAGGTCGTTCTTTTCGAGCACTTCCTTGGCCGCGTTGTCGGCATGGTCGTGCAGCATGGCGAGCAACAGGTGTTGCACGTCTACCAATTGCGTATGTTGCAGGCGGGCCTCGAGCACGGCAAGCCTCAAGATGTTGCTTGCCTGGTTGTTGAGCGCGAGTTCGCTGGTGTCCACGGGCTCAGCTATCTCGTCTTCGCGCACCTTTTCCTCAAGCTCCTCCTTAATGGTCTGGCTGTTGATGTTCAGTTGCCTGAACAAGTCGGCCACGGGAGAGGTCTTCTCCCTCAGGATGCCGAGCAAGAGATGCTCTGGCCCCACGTAACTGCTGGCCAGGCGTGTCGCCTCTTCCCTGCTGAAGGCAAGAATCTCTGATACCTTTGGTGAAAACTGACTGGTCATATATGAAGTCTTCCTTTTTTGATTAATCGATGCAAAATTACACTATTTATTTAATAAGCTGCAAGTATTGTGCCAAAAATCATCGCAACCTTTTATTATGCGCGAAAAACACGCATCTTCCGGATTTTGATTACCGTAGTGCTTTGCAGGGCCCGCCCCTGCAAAGCAGATGAAACAGCGTGCCACCCGTCCGCGTCATGCAAAGCGTCAGCAAGATAAAATGTAAAATATTATTGCCAAAATTTAACACTTGGAAACGGGTGCTTTTAGAGCGGGAAAACGGGTCCCGGCAGCACCGTCGGCGGCTTTTTGACCACATTTTTTTGCGATAGTAGCCAAATGGCGTCGCCGTTACGGTGTAATCGCGATGCCATTTCACCGTAACGGCGACGCGATTGCACCGTAACGGCATCGCGATTGCACTGTAACGGCGACGCTAAATCAGCTAAAAAGCAACGCCTAAAAATCTAAAAATGCGCAACGTATTGATAGTCAACGACTTGTCAAAATGGCCCATAATCGCGAAATTTCGAGCCAAGCGACTGCTTGGTCGAAAAAAAACGATTCTCAGACGACCATTTGTAAAATATTATCATAATGCAGGGGCCGGCACAAGACCGGGCCGCCGCTATCTCGCCGTGGTCACGAGCCTTGACGGCAGGCTCTCGGCGTTGCAGCCTTTCCTCACGGCCGTAACGAAATACGTTGCGACTGACTTTGCCGTGGCGTGGGTGTCGTAGACCACGGCCTCCAGCTCCGCCTTCTCGCCGTAGGCCCTGTACACGGCATAATAGCAGCCGTCCACCGCGGCCCAGCTCAGTTCCCTTCCCGAAGCCGTGAGCCCTCCTGGCGCCTCTGGCTTTATTTCGTCGCCCTGTCCGAGATATGGCGCCAGGGTGAGACGCGGGAAACGCGATGCTATCACGCCGTTGATGTTCACGGGGTTGTTCATCAGCCAATAGGCACTGTAGAGGGCTGCGCCCGACACCTTGCCGTCGGCGCGTGCCGCGTCTATCTGCCGTGCCAAGTCGTCTGCCGTGCGGTAGACGTTGCTCTTCGCCTTCTCGCCAAACCGGTAGAGCGCGTAGCCGATGAGCAGCTTCGTCTTCGACGTGGCGTTCTCGGAGAACCACTTCAGGCGAGGCAGGAACCATCGCTCCGTGCTCCAGTAGAGTTGCGGTATGATGACGTCGCACCATCCCCGCGCCGACCACAGGGCTATGTCGGCATACATGGTGTTGTAGTTGTTCTCATAGTTGCCTTGCGGCGATATTGAGAACACGGCGCTTGGCCTGATGGCCTTTATGGTGTCGTGGGTGGCCACGATGAGCGAGTCGACCATGGCGCGTCGAAAGTCGGCTATCGAGGCGAAGCCCTTGCCGTAGCGTTTGTATTCGGCCTCGTCTCTCATCTTCTCGCCCTTTTGCAAGGCGGGGTAGAAATAGTCGTCGAGGTGTATGCCGTCCACGTCGTAGCGTCGCAGCAGGTCGGCCACGATGGAGCTGACCCTTTGCCGGGTCTCGGGCATGGCGGGGTTGTAGACCCTCACCATGCGGTAGTCTTTCACGAGGTGTCGCGGTATTCTCGCGTCCAGCTTGCCGAACTTGTCGCCCCGCCGCTGCTTCTGGTCCACGCGGTATGGGTTTATCCACGCGTGAAACGACATGCCGCGGCGGTGGGTCTCGTCGATGACCCATCTCAGCACGTCGTAGTCGGGGGCCTTGCCCCGATACCCCGTCACGTATTGGCTCCACGGCTCATAGGGCGAGTCGTAGAACGCGTCGGCCTTGGGGCGCACCTGGAAAAACACCGTGTTGACGTTGAGCCGTTGCAGCGTGTCGAGCATCTGCGTGTACCAGGCCTTCTGCGAAGCCTCGGTGAAGCGGCGGCGAGGCCAGTCGATGCCGCCTATCGTGGCCACCCACACGGCGCGCGCCTCCTTGACGGGCATGACGAAGCGGGGCGGCTTGGCGGTGGAGTCCTGCGAGAGGGCGGTGGCGTGCTTGTTGTTCTTCTTGTTGCTTATGTTGTTCTTGGCAGTGCCGCACGAGGCCATCAAGATGATTGCCGTGGCGAGCGTCAGACCAAGGATGACGCGGTCTTTTCTCATTATTATATATATGAACCCGTTGGGAATTGAATTCTGTTGACGAATTACAAATTTCGTCATAATACTTGACATACGCAAGCAATTCCCTGAAAATCTTGCGGATTTATTCCTCTGCCATGCTCCTGCGGTATTCGGCGGGAGTCATGCCAAACTTCTTGGAGAACAGGCGATAGAAGGTTTGGCGGATGGGAACGCCACACTCGTTGGCGATGGCCTCGATGGTGTAGTTCGACTTGTCCTTCAGCAACTTGGCGGCATGCTCCATGCGCAGGTTGTTGATGAAGTTGGTGAACGACTGGTCGGAGAACCTTGCAAACATTTCGTTGAAATGGCTGGTGGAAATGCCCATCTTCTTCGCCACATCCGAGCGCTCCAACTTAGGTTGAAGGAACAGGCCCCTGTCGATAACCGTTTTCTCCATCCTCAGGAACTCGTCGTACTGCTGTTGCTTGTCGTCGTTGGCCTCGAGGGTCTTGCGATTGTTTTTCGCGTTGTTGGCTTCGTCGGCCGCCAAGTGGTCCATGAGCTGCTTCTTGTATAGCAGCAGTTCGTTGACGAGCGTGGAGGCCGCTTGGTTCTTGGCCTTCAGCTTCTTGTTGATGCGGAAGCCGTTAATAATCAAGCCGATGCAAATCGCGAGCAGGGCGCCAATGATGATGTCGGCGATGTGGTTGATTCTCAGAAGGGTTTCTTGTCGCTCAATGTATTTCTTAAGCATCTTCTTGCCCAGTTGCTCCGACACCCTGAGCGCGTTTTGGGCCTTGATGCGCCTGTTGAGCGAGTCGTTGAGGTCGTAGGCGCGTATGCCCGTCTCCAAGCTTTCCTTGTAGCGGCCCATCGCCTGCAATGTCTTGGCTTTGTTGGCCAAGATGTTATGGATATAGTTGTAGTCGATGGTGTCCTTGCCGCTACGGGTCCACACGCTTTCCATCTCGTTCACTTTGCTCAGGGCCTCGTTGTAATGCTTGGTCAGCATGAGGTAGGGCACAACAAATGTGGCGCCCTCGGGCGTGTTGGCGGCGCGCGTCACGATGAGCTTGTCGTAGAGGGCGCTGCCCTGGGCGTGGTTGCCCGTCTCCTCGTAGCCGATGGCGTAGATGGAGTAAAAGGTGGCGTTGGCCAGGTCGTTCACGCCGCTGATGTCCTCTGGCAGGGTGTTCAGCTTATTCAGCGTGCCCTCATAGTCGGGCTTCATCTGGAAGAGTTCCTTGTATTGTTTCATCTCCAGGTAGGTGTTGGCCTTCAGCGCGTTGCTGGTGGTCAGCGCGTAATAGAGGTTCCAATTGGGCGACTTCTTTACCTCGCCCTTGAAGATGATGATGCTTCGGTCGAAGCAGTTGATAGCATGGCCCACATTGCCTATCTCGCTGTGACACTGGCCCATCGTGGTGAGCACCTTGCCCACGAGCTGGCGGTTGTCGTATTTGTAGCCGGTAGTGATGGCGCGGTCGGCCATGTTGAGGCACTTGGCGTAGTTGCCACAGTTGTAATACTCCAGCGCGGCCAGGTACAGCAGGCTCATCAGCTGCTCAGGGCGGTGTTTGATGTCCGGGTCGTTGAGCGCGGCCTCGGCGTAAAAAGTGGCTTTCTTGTAGTCGAGCATCGAGTTGTAATACACCATGCTCCTGAGGATGTTGATGTCGATGGGCGACATCAACTTATGTTCTTCGGCGTGCTGCAACACCTGCAACGCCTTCTTAGGCTGTGTGACGCTGATTTTCTTAACGTATTCGTATGAATAGCGTTTGTCGGTATTCGTCTGTGTGGCTCTCTGCGATGCGTACTTGCTCGTGCAAGCGACCATGACCGATAGTAAGGCCATGAGAAAGAGAGCGATCTTGATAGGTAGTTTCATAAGCGAGTCCTTCCATATTAGGCTGTGCCTACCGCATGGGTGCGGCTACTGCCATTTCATAGTAGTGATGCAAACGAATTTCTTGATTTCCTAATTTTCCCACAGTCCGTATGCTAACTGTCTGTTTGCAAAGATAGCGCATTTTTGTAACAAAACAAGGGATGTGACACCTTTTTTTCATCGAAAATGTTACAAAACGATGAGTTCATGCCTATTGTCTCATTTTATGGGAAATGTTACAAAAGGTGGATTCCTTACGACGTCAGCCCTGTAATGGGCTGTGTTTAAGTGGGTTCCGTCTTTTGAGATTTGTAACATTTTCGCATGGGGTCTCCCTGGGCGATCTTTGCGGTGTCTCATTTTCACTTTTGTGGGAATGAACCTGTAACATTGTGAAATGCTACAAAAATGCGACTTTCAAATGTTACAATGTAACACCCCAGATGTTACATATATGAAAGAAATTGTAAGGTTCTTAATGATTTTTTACGCTATCTTTGTAACTATAAAATTCGGGGAGGCGCGCGGCGGCCAAACCGTGAAACCATAACCGAAACGCCTAATAGCCGTAAAACAGAAAACAAGGCGTAGATGAAATGCAAAGGTCGACACCTATTATATAATGTTTAACCTCTTGATCAGTTGGTCGAGGCTGCGCTCAAGAGCAATATTCGATTGCTATATGGAAAAGTTAAAATTATTGATTTCAAGTTGCCGGGGCATGATCAGATGCGCCGCAACTGCAGTTCTGTTGACGGTGGGAATGGCGGCAGCCGCCCAGACAGTCAGCATCAGCCCGAAGACGGGTAATGTCATTTCGGTTGCAAGTTATGAAGACGAATCGCATCTTGATGACTTTGGTGGAGTATGGGTCCACAACCAGTTGCCCATGACGCTTGTTACCTCGGACAAGAGTGATTTGATGGAAAGCGGTATGATGAAGGAGCATGCTAATAATATGGCGGTCGTAAAAGATAAGTTGGTATTTGCCTCTGGTACGAGTGTTACCAACCATATGTCCTTGTCCTTGCCGAAAGGTTATCGCTTCACCAGTTATAAACTTGTCATGGACTATGACGATGAGGGTACGCGAGCAAGCACGTTTAGGGAAATGAATAGCTTGTTCTCCACATCTTACGCTTCAGCGACGGTATCGAATAGAGATAAGGGAGTAACCTTGCAGCGTACCTCGCTTTCGAATAGCGACATGGGCAACATTCTTTATTTCCGTCAGGATCACACGGAAGGAATGGCACGCGTGAAGGTAACGTCTTTCGTTGTCACTTTCGAGTGTACCGGTAAGTTCAACGAGTCGCTTCACGCTGGCGTGGCTGAGCTCACCAATCCGGTTAGTTGCATAGCATTGCCGTTCCAAACCCACCGTACGGACCTGGGTAAGATTGAGGAAACAACAAAAGAAGGTTACAGATCGTATAAGTACGATTACAAAAACGTAAAAGACCTTTCGGCTGACTTCCTGTTGTACGATCAGGCTGGTGTCGTTGGTGGTACGGCCGTAGCTGGTACGCCAGGCGATGGCGCTATTTCTTCAGTTTATTATAACGGACAACTTACCTTTGTAGGTCTGAAGAACAATACCTATTGGTTGGAGACCCCAACTGATGCGATCACACAAAATCGCACACGCACTCCTGTGGGGTATCGCATCGTGGGAGCGCGCTTGTTGTATGCAAACACTGCCCAAAGCATAGGTTTCAAAAAAGGCGATAACATCTATATCACTGATGGTAATGGCAGATATATGAACTCATCATTGGAGTTCACCACTAAGACTGTTGAGTGGACTTACGATGAGAAGGGCAAGGTGTCGACGAAGGGTAGCAGAAACCAAAAGGTTTATTTGCTGCATAGGATAAAAAAGAATATTTGGGGTGAAGTAACCTCGATTACTTTGTCTACAACAACGGACCTCAACAAAGCTTCTGCTTATAACACCAAAGGTTTGAACCTCTTCTTTGGAAGCGTTGAAAATGCTTACCTCATTTCGTATAATGCCTCAGGCAATGCGGTGTATGATAAAGATCCTAAGAACAATGCGGTGGTTGTCAATGTGAATCCTAAATCAACCTCAACCACGGGATTCACCATCAAGCTGTATGACAAGACCGGTGAGACTGCACAACAAGCAAAAGTGGACGCTAACCATGTGGAGGGCGACCTCGTCTTAGAGAAGATAAACAACGACGCCATCAAACTGCAGATCGAGGGTCTGGAGGAAGGACAGGAGGCTTTCGTGTGCTTCCAGGTGCAGCTCGAGGCGCTCAATCCTTACATCGACAAGATGGACATTACGTGCACGCAGCCCTCGGGTGAGCAGGCACTGAAGAAACAGTATCTTGCCGACGACTTCACCATTGGCACTGATGGTAAGGTGGACTTCGGTGTGCCGTCTAACTTTGGCACAAAAAATCTGCGTTTTGCGTTCGACGGATTGCACTCCAAGAGCGCCGACGAGACGTATCCTGCTGGACAGGTGGGTGAATATTCGCGCTATCATTTCGTAATGTCCGATTATTACAACCTCATTGGTGAGGACCTGCAGGCACATCGCAGCGATGCCGCCGATTACGACTGCACCAAGAAGATCCGAGTGGATGTGGCTGGCGACAAGGCTTTCAGGTGCAACAACTCCGATAAGTTTAAGGCAGGCACAACAGGTTTGGAGACCTTCTATTATGAGGAGTACCGTTACACGAACACCGCATACAACACCCAGGGCGGACAGTGGAATAAGATGGTTGTCAACAGTGGCGCCGACTATGTGAAGCGTTACATCGTGGTTTGCGACGAGACGCGTTACAACATCGCACCCACCACCACACCGCGCCATGCCATCTACGCCTACTATTCAACCGACCTCAAGTTGACCACCGTCGACTACACGCCTGAAATCACTTACACCAAGGTCTACGACGACGCGGTCATTCCTACAGGTCCCGACAAGAACTATTACGTGGGCGCTACCCTCCGACTGAAGGATAAGGCAGGTTCATTGCTCCCCGAGGGAACGGGTTATGCTTTCACCAAGCAGATTATCGACCAGATCAACGCCGACATCGCAGCGCATAAGACCAACGCACCGGTCGACGCCGACCATATCCTCTACTTCGACGCCAGCAAGATTAATTCATTGCTCTTCAGTAGCAACAATGCGGCGTGGGGTCAGCTTGAGGACCTGAAGCGTGATCTCGGTATGAACGCACTGATCTTCTTGCCTACGGGTGTTACCGACAACCATGACAACGTGGCCACGAAGTCGCTCTCTGGCGACGACTTCATCGCTGAGAACAACATCGTGCTCGAGGACCAGTGGCCCTTCTTCTCACCCTACGACATCCGTATCAACGCAGCCAACGAGGTGAGCTACAAGCGATTCGTGGCGAATAACAACGACACGAAGAAGTGGGTGTCAATCGTGCTGCCGTTCACTGTGGCTGTCGACACCGAGACCGGTCAGTACGTCAATGAGGACGACAAGTGCGACTTCACCTTCTTCAAGATGAACACCACCGATGCCTTCAGCAAGCCTAACCCAAGCGGGATCTTCACCGATATCGACGCCCACTTCTCACCCTGCACGGGAGTGTCGACAACCCAACCGAACGACGCCTACATTGTGCGCATCGACAGGGCTGAGATGACGGAGAAGGAAGCGAAGCTGATGTTTATCCTGCGTCAGCGGGGTTCTACCATCGTGAAGACGCCTGTGGGTCGTACCATCAAGGGGGCTGCCTCTTCAGGAACTATCAATGGCCAGAACATGACACTCACACCGCAGGCCACCTTCTCAGGTGCCGAGGTCGACAAGACGAAGGGTATCTTCTACTTCAACAAGGATAAGTTTGTGTCATCATTGGCACTCGATATGTCCAACACGGTCAAGGTGCTGCCGTTCCGCTCTTACTATGATTGCACGGGCACGAGCACGGGAAAACGCAACATCCGTTACATCAACATCTCGCTCGAGCCTAACAATACCACGACCGACATCCAAGAGGTGACAAGCAAGGCCACTAACGCGGGATTTGTGTTCTCTTCTCAGGCAGGACAACTCACCGTCAAGGCTACCAAGGATCTGCGCGTCAATGTGCGCAACGTCAGCGGTCAGACCATCGACGTGAAGGCCCTCAAGGCTGGCGAGTCCCACTCCGTGAAGCTGCCAAGCGGCATCTATGTGGTGAATGGAACAAAGGTGATGGTTCGATAACAACGAACCGGTAACCTGATTACTAACGATTTAACACCGAGCATTATGAATAAGAAGAAATATATTAGCCCCACCACAGAAGTGGTGAATGTGCGAGCGAGGTGCTCCATGCTGTCTGGATCTGATCGTCCTACCGATTGGGCTGATGCCAAGCCCTACAACCCAAGCCACAACCTGTGGGCAGATGAGGAGGAGTACAGTGCGCCTCAAGAGAAGAGCACCAACTGGGCCGGATACCAAAAAGACATGAGTCTGTGGTAATCGCTTCGCTTCAACCCATTTTGGTCTCATGACCGATTTGGGTTGAATAGGCCAAAATCATATAGCAACATTTGATCGATGCACTCCCAAACTGCGAGAGTCATTGGTTTTGCAATCCCCAAGCAACGAGAAGAGTTGCCTTAATTAGTTTCTGATAATATGCGCCTTCCCCATCAATAATAAGATAGTGGAGGGCGCTTTGGTTTTTCTTTTTGCACGCTCTTTTTTCTCCTTTTCGTCCTTCCCGTTCCCTTCGGGCGCATATTTGCGCCCACCCGTCTATAAAGTCTATCCCGTCTATAAATGTCCATCCCGTCTATAAATGTCTATCCCGTCTATAAAGTCTATCCCGTCTATAAAGTCTATCCCGTCTATAAAGTCTATCCCGTCTATAAA
>ERZ1031897.285-NODE-285-length-18470-cov-10.639424_pt1 | contig 18470 bp, 15 predicted proteins | sample MGYA00517881_ERZ1031897 | MGnify/ENA primary metagenome ERZ1031897 (study PRJEB33719, sample SAMN04261280) | wastewater metagenome | biome: rural village; feature: human; material: feces | host: Homo sapiens | place: El Salvador | collected 2013-01-07 ... | reverse complement strand
GCTGTTTTGGGGATTTTTGCGGTTTCAGCTACTTTTTCACGCGATTTTTTCCGGCTTATGGGCTGAGTTTGAGAGCTGTTTTGGAGATTTTTGCGGTTTCAGCTACTTTTCTCGTTTTTTTTCCGGCTTATGGGCTGAATTTTGGGAGCTGTTTTAAAAGTTTTATGGATTATAGCTCCTCAAGACCTGCCCACTATGCTATCAACCTATGGCTATTGTACATTATGCTATGCAAATAGAGCAATTATCAGATATAAAGGCATTGGTTATGCGTCTCAAATCTGACCCGGTTACCGGTTCTAAGACGCAGTCTTGGTTACGATTATGTCGAAAAATCAAAGATAATTCAAGGTTTATTACAGCACCATTCAGAGAAACAAAAGCATTTGAAAAACTATATAATCAACGAACCAGCGTAGAGCGTACGTTCGGGGATTTAAAAGATAATTACAACCTTGATAACATCCGGGTTGCAAAAATGGCAAGGGCAAAAGTCTTTATGGATTTATCTTGTATTGCCCTTATTGCATCAAGACTACCAGATGCAGCCAGCAAGGAAAAAACCACAAAAATAGTACAAATTTATCATTACAAAAATCCTGAACTAAAAAGAGCAATATTAAACAAAAACCAGCCAAATTAACCCCAAACCCATGTCATATTTTGTCGAAAACTGCTAATCACCTATCAATATTAAAAATTCTAATAGAAATCTTCAAAATACAAGCGCGTAACGCGCCTAGAATATTGATATATTATATGGAAAAATGAATCCACCAACAAAAACAAAGAGGGAAATTTCGCAAAGACGACAAAATTTTAAAAGAAAGACAAAAAAAGAAGTTCTACGAAAAATACAATCGATGGAGGGATGAAATATTTGGGAAGAATTTATTATGAACAGAAAGGACTTATTAACCTCGATGATATCGTAGATATATTTATTGAGGTGGGAAATATACACAATTACCTGGAAAATGCAGCCTTGCGGATTTTGCTTTTTGGCAATCCTGAGCTGAATTTTTATCAGTGCCGATTATTAGTATTGAAGTACGGAGAATCACTTTCACAGGATGATTTGCACGGGCGGATGGTATTTATGAGAATGATACAGCTGCTGGAAGCCAACACAGTTTAAAATAAAATGAGAATTTCTTTTTTGACCGGGCAACCGGTCTTTCTTTTTTGCACAAATGGTGTTATAATTTTGAAGAAATTATGTTGATTACTCATAGCTTTAAAAAAGAAGCATTGCATTGTGTTTAATTAAACCAAAGCATGATAATTCAATCAAAGAAAAGAGGACAAAAATGAACATCGTAGTACTTGCCGGAGGGCTCAGCACAGAGAGAGATGTTTCCTTCAAGACAGGAAGCATGGTAGCTAAGGCACTCAAAGAGAACGGCCACAAAGTTATATTATTGGATGTATTTATGGGATATAGTGACAGGGAGGAGGACCTGACAGGTATATTTGACCGCGCGGACGAGATAAGCGTGCAGGTCAGTGATATTCCGACAGAGGCACCTGACCTCGCAAAGGTAAAGGCTTCCAGAAAGGACCAGTCACCTTGCTTCTTCGGACCAAATGTCATCAAAATGTGTCAGATGGCGGACATTGTTTTCATGGCACTCCACGGAGAAAACGGAGAAAACGGAAAGATACAGGCAGCATTTGACCTCTTCGGTGTCAAATATACAGGCAGCGATTATTTAAGCTCAGCCATCGCCATGAACAAGGAGACATCAAAGCAGTTCTTCCTTGCAAACGGTATCCCTACTCCAAAGGGTATTTCCATGACAAGAGCGACCAGACAGGATGATATCACAAAGCTTGACCTGACACTTCCATGCGTGGTAAAGCCATGCTGCGGTGGTTCAAGCATCGGTGTCACCATCGTTAGGGATGCGGCAGAGTTCAAGGCGGCACTTGACGATGCCTTCAAGTGGGAAAATGAGCTGGTTATCGAGGAATTTGTACAGGGCAGGGAGTTCTCTGTCGGCGTTATAGAGGGAAAGGCTCTTCCTATTATAGAGATTGCACCGAAGGAGGGCTTCTACGATTATAAGAATAAATACAAGGCGGGCAGTACAGTAGAGACATGTCCGGCCGAGCTTCCTGAGCAGGTGACAAAGGATATGCAGCACTATGCTGAGGAGGTTGCGCGTGTTATCGGGCTTGACACATATTCACGCTCAGACTTTTTGCTCAATGACAAAAATGAGATGTTCTGCCTCGAGGCAAACACACTGCCGGGAATGACTCCGACCAGTCTTCTGCCACAGGAGGCCGCGGTTATCGGTATGAGCTTTAATCAGCTCTGTGAGCATCTGATTGACATATCTTTGAAAAAATATGAGGTGTAGCATGTCAGATAAGTACATGAAGAATCTTACATTTGCAAATATCGCAAAGGCATGCGAGGGCAGATACATAGGCGATGAGACACTGCTTGATACGACAATCACCGGCGCCGTCATAGACAGCAGACAGGTGAAGGAGGGCTATCTTTTTATCCCGATAAAGGGAGAAAGGGTGGACGGACACAAATTCATTCCGACTGTGTTTGAGCAGGGGGCGGCAATTGTGCTCTCTGAGCATGAGCTTACGGACCCGGCAGGCCCATATGTGCTTGTTGAATCAACCACCGATGCCATGAAAAAGCTAGCGGCATTTTACAGAAAAAGCCTTGATATCAAGGTGGTGGGTATCACCGGAAGTGTCGGCAAGACCAGCACCAAGGAGATGATATCATCAGTCCTTGAGCAGAAATACAGCGTCCACAAGACCGCAGGTAATTTCAACAACGAGATAGGCCTGCCACTCACCATTTTCGGAATCAGGGAAAGCCATCAGGTAGCGGTGCTTGAGATGGGCATATCTGATTTTGGCGAGATGCACAGACTTTCTACCATGTCTTGCCCGGATGTCATGGTCATCACCAATATCGGCTACTGCCATCTGGAGTTTTTGGGCGACAGGGATGGTGTGCTTAAAGCAAAGACAGAGTGCTTTGAGCATATGATGCCGGATGCGGTCGCAGTGCTGAATGCAGATGACGACAAGCTGGCCACAGTGCAGACGGTAAATGGAAAGCCTGCCATATACTATGGCAAGGAATCGGCTTCGAACGTTCATAAATCAGTATATACCACAAATATTGAAAACCTGGGCTTTGACGGTATGAAGGCTCATTTTGTCACTCCGGAGGGTGAGTTTGATGCACAAATCCATATCCCGGGTGAGCACAATGTATACAATGCCATGGCGGCAGCGGCTGTCGGATTGCAGCTTGGTCTCACAATAGCTGAGATTAAATCAGGAATCGAGAAAGCAGAGACAATCGCAGGCCGTACCAATTTTATCAAAACACACGGCATGACAGTGATAGATGACTGCTACAATGCAAACCCTGTATCCATGAAATCCTCTATCGAGGTGCTTTCACATGCAAAGGGCAGGACAATAGCAGTGCTTGGCGACATGGGCGAGCTTGGAAGCGATGAGAAAAAGCTGCATCATGAGGTAGGCGAAGCAGTTGGAGAGAATCATATCCATACACTTTTTGCCGCAGGAGAGCTTGCAAAGGAATATGCAGCCGGAGCAGCGGAGAAATCATCCGATGTAGACATCCATTATTTTGAGGATAGGGAGACCATGACACAGGAGCTTCTTTCATATGTGAAGGAGGGCGACACCATACTGGTGAAGGCATCACACTTCATGGAGTTTCCGAAGGTAGTCGAGGCTCTGAGTAAGTAAAATCAGGTAAATTCAATCGGGTAGAAATTAATCCAATATTTAATAATTGCGAGGAATGGATATTCTCCAAGCCTCATAATATTATAAAAGAAAGAGAGAAAAATAATGGCACAGAATCCAATCGTAACAATCACAATGGAAAATGGCGATGTAATCAAGGCGGAGCTTTATCCGGAAATCGCACCAAACACAGTAAACAACTTTATCAGCTTAATCAATCACAACTTCTATGACGGAGTATGCTTCCACCGTGTAATCAAGGGCTTCATGCTCCAGGGCGGAGATCCTGATGGAAACGGCACAGGCGGCCCTGGCTATGAAATCAAGGGCGAGTTCACACACAACGGTTTCAAAAATGACTTGAAGCACACAGCAGGTGTACTTTCAATGGCACGTACCATGATACCTGATTCAGCAGGCAGCCAGTTCTTCATCATGCATCAGGATGCACCACATCTCGACGGAGAGTATGCGGCATTCGGCAAGGTAATCGAGGGCATGGATGTGGTAAACAAGATCGCAGAGGTGCGCACAGACTACATGGACAAACCACTTGAGGCTCAGGTCATGAAGACAGTTACAGTTGAGACCTTCGGAGTGGACTATCCGGAGCCGGAGACAGTTTAATGATAATAATTATTGATGAGGCAAGCGCAAAACTTGCCTCTTTTTACTATCATGGCGAGATGTTCAAGCTGCAGTGGAAGCGTGCAGTAGAGATGACATCTGCTCCCGCCAACTACATCTGGATAGTATCAAACAGGCATCAGAAGCAAATAGCTGACTCACTCGGCATAGCATCAGTAGGAGAACCACAGTGTGGCACGCGCTATGCAGTGGAAAGCCTTGCAGAGCTTGATATTGAGTATCTGGAGCGGGTGCGCAGGCGATATAATCACATCCCGTGGGACATCGGCGAGACAGACAGGTGTTTGATACGTGAGTTATCCCTGTCAGACCTTCCTGCGCTCTATGAGCTCTATGATAAGCCGGGCATGACAGACTTTGTGGAGCCACTTTACGACTATGATACAGAGCTTGAATACCAGAAGGCATATATAGAGAACATGTATGGCTTTTACGAGTATGGCATGTGGCTTGTATTTTCCAAGGAAACAGGTAAGCTGATAGGCAGGGCAGGGCTTGAGCATGATGAACTGGGCTATATGATAGCGCCGGAATTATGGAACCAAGGCTATGCCACGGAGGTGTGCCGCTTCATCATAGACTACGCGCGCGAAAACACAGACTTTGAAGAGCTTTACTGCCGGATAGATGAGAGAAATGAGGCATCGGTGCGTCTTGCCAAAAAGCTTGGATTTACAAATAGCGGGCATATGGATGATGATATAAACGCTTCTATATATAGAAAAAACATAAAAAACAATGAAAAACATTGAAAAATATGCAATTAGGCAATAAAATATAAACATAGTTTAACGATTTGGAGGACGAAAAAATGAAACAATATGCATACGGAGTAGATATAGGTGGAACAACTGTAAAGATAGGCTTTTTCGAGACCACAGGAAAGCTTGTAGATACATGGGAGATTCCTACACGCACAGAGAATTCCGGTGAGCTCATCCTGCCTGATATTGCAGCATCCATCAAGGAGAATAACGAGAAGCATGGCATCGAGATGGGTGACATCGAGGGTATAGGCATGGGAGTGCCGGGACCTGTAAAGGATGACGGAACAGTATTAAGATGTGTCAACCTCGGCTGGGGCGTGTTCAACGTGGCACAGTCACTCTCAGTACTGTGCGGCGGCATCAAGGTAAAGGCCGGAAACGATGCCAACGTAGCTGCACTCGGTGAGATGTGGCAAGGTGGCGGAAAGGGTCATCAGGATGTAGTCATGATCACACTCGGCACAGGCGTAGGCGGAGGAATCATCCGCGAAGGCAAAATCGTAGCCGGAGTAAACGGAGCAGGCGGAGAGATAGGACATATGCCTATGGTAGATGATGAGTCAGAGTGCTGTGGCTGCGGCAAGAAGGGCTGCTTAGAGCAGTATGCATCAGCAAACGGTCTCGTAAGAGTGGCAGAGAGATACATTGCAGCACATAGAGATGTGGCAACAGAGCTTGATTTAAATGCAGGCTTCACAGCAAAGGATGTATGTGATGCGGCAAAGGCAGGCGACGCAGCGGGCATTGCAGCAGTAGAGCAGTCAATGAAGCTTCTCGGCAAGGCAATGGCAGCAGTAGCATGCGTCATGGACCCTGAGGTATTTGTTGTCGGCGGAGGCCTCTCAAAGGCAGGCAGCATCATCATTGATACAGCAGCAAAGTACTATAAAGAGTATGCCTTCCATGCAAGCCGCGAGACAGAGGTCAAGCTTGCCACACTCGGCAACTCAGCCGGCATGTATGGCGGAGTAAAGATGGTTATCGGCTAACAACATAAGATTGCAATTTCTAAAGAAATAAAATATAATGGCTACTAAAGATACACTACAATCGAGGTGAGACTATTGGCAGATTACTCAACAGAAGAATTAGAAAAAATAGCGGACAAATTTCGCTCAGACACCAGCGGCATAAGGGGAACAAAGGATTTTACGAGCCCCGAGGAGCTATACGATGAGCTGAAAAAGGAAATCAAAAAGTACCATCCGTCGGATGACACGAGCCTTGTGGACAAAGCCTACAGGGTAGCTTATGATGCTCATAAGGGTCAGGCGCGTAAGTCAGGAGAGCCTTATATCATACATCCGCTTTGTGTTGCCATAATACTCGCCGAGCTCGAGCTGGATAAGGAAACCATTGCAGCAGGATTGCTCCATGATGTGCTGGAGGACACCATCATGACCATGGATGAGATGCGTGCGGAGTTTGGAGACGATGTCGCACATCTGGTGGATGGTGTCACGAAGTTAAAGCACCTGCATCTGACAGACAGCACTAAGGATCCGAAGGATAAGAATGCGGACAGGCTTGAGATGCAGGCAGAGAATCTGCGCAAGATGTTTCTCGCCATGGCAAAGGATATCAGAGTCATCCTCATAAAGCTGGCAGACAGACTGCACAATATGCGTACGCTCAAGTACCAGTCCAAGGAGGCACAGCAGCGTATCGCCAGAGAGACACAGGATATCTACTGTCCTATCGCGCAGCGACTTGGTATCAGCAAGATAAAGATAGAGCTCGAGGACCTTTGTATGAAGTACCTCTATCCGGATGCCTACTACGATCTGGTAGAGAAGGTAGCCCTCAGAAAGACAGAGCGCGACACCTACATCCAGGGTTTGGTAAACGATGTCAAGAAGTATGTTACAGATGCCGGCATCAAGGCTGAGATATACGGCAGGGCAAAGCATTTCTTCAGTATATATAAGAAGATGGTCAATCAGGACAAGACGATAGACCAGATATATGACCTCTTTGCCATCAGGATTCTGGTGGATACAATACCGGACTGCTACGCAGTGCTTGGTATCATACATGAGAAGTATAAGCCTATACCGGGCCGTTTCAAGGACTATATTGCCATGCCGAAGCAGAACATGTACCAGTCGCTTCACACGACACTCATAGGCCCGAGCGGACAGCCGTTTGAGATACAGATACGTACCTATGAGATGCATCGTACAGCTGAGTACGGTATCGCAGCACACTGGAAGTACAAGGAAGCAAACAACGGTAATGCCACTACCACCACTGTCACAGAGGAGGAGAAGCTCAGCTGGCTGCGCCAGATACTCGAGTGGCAGCAGGACATGTCGGATAATAAGGAGTTTATGACTTTATTAAAGAGTGATTTAAATTTATTCTCCGACAATGTATTTGCATTCACACCGTCCGGCGATGTAAAGAACCTGCCAAAGGGCTCCACGCCTATAGACTTTGCCTACAGCATACACTCTGCGGTCGGCAACAAGATGGTCGGAGCCAAGGTAAACGGCAAGCTGGTGCCGATAGACTATGTCATCAAAAACGGTGATCAGATAGAGGTAATCACCTCGCAGAATTCCAAGGGACCAAGCCGTGACTGGCTCAAGGTCGTAAAGAGCACACAGGCCAAGAACAAGATCAACCAGTGGTTCAGAAGTGAGCTCAAGGAGGAGAATATACAGCACGGCAAGGATCTGATAGCAGCCTATGCCAAAGCAAAGGGTATCAACTTTGCTGAGATCAACAAGCCTGAGTATCAGGAGAAAATACGCCGCAAATACGGCTTCCACGACTGGAACTCATGCCTTGCAACTGTCGGCCACGGCGGACTCAAGGAGAGCCAGATAGTCAACAGGATGTACGACGAGTACAAGAAGGATCATGTGGTGCCGGTTACAGATGCAGATGTGCTTGGCAGCATCGCAGAAAAGCAGCAGGCGGCAGCAGGCACACAGCCGGAGCACAAGTCAAAGAGCGGTATTGTGGTACACGGGCTCTATGACGTGGCAGTGCATTTCTCGAAGTGCTGCAATCCTGTTCCGGGAGACGAGATCGTGGGCTTTGTCACAAGAGGCCGCGGCATCTCCATCCACAGGACAGACTGCGTGAATATCATCAATCTGTCCAAGATAGAAAAGGACAGGCTCATAGAAGCAGAGTGGCAGGATACAGCCCTCATGGACAACGGTGCCGAGTATCAGGCAGACCTGAAGATATTCTGTCATGACAGGCCGGGACTGCTCGTAGATATCACAAAGATATTTACCGAGAAGGAAATCAATATCAGTGGTATACAGTCCAAGACCAGCAAGCAGGGTATCGCTACAATCGAGGTATTTTTTAATATCAAAGGCAGGGACCAGATAAAGGTTCTAGTGGAGAAGCTCAGACAGATAGAAAGTGTAATAGACGTAGAGAGGACCACCGGCTAAATCCCGGTGGTTCTTGCGTGAAGCATAACATATAACAGACAAGGAGTACACTCATATGGTAAATATGAAGATAGACCACTTCGTAGTGGGACCGGTGCAGACCAACTGCTACTTTGTCACCAATATAAAGACAAAGGAAATGATAATAATAGACCCGGGCGCGTGTGCTAATCAGCTCGCCAAAAAAGTGGACGAATCAGGCGCAAAGCCAGTAGCAATACTGCTTACACACGGACACTTTGACCATGCCACGGATGCAAAGCCGCTCGCAGACCGCTACGGCATCAAGATATATATTCATGAGGCAGACAAAGCCACACTCGATGACCCGCAGCTCAATGTCAGCTACATGATGGGGCAGTCAAAGACTTTTTATGCAGATGTATTTTTGAAGGATAAGCAGGAGCTTGACATCGCAGGCTTTCATATAGTAGTGCTTCACACCCCGGGGCATACACCGGGCGGATGCTGCTATTATTTCCCGTATGAGGACGTGATCTTTACAGGAGACTCGCTGTTTTGCGGCTCAATCGGACGTACGGATTTCAAGGGTGGCAGCATGTCAGACCTCGTGCGCACGGTGAAGGAAAAAATCATGACTCTGCCTGAGCATACAGAGGTGTACCCGGGCCACAACGACACAACAACCATAGAAAACGAGAGGATGTATAACCCTTACTTATGATAGTAGTAGTATTTAATAAACCGGATTTTGAATATGATGTGCACTCATTGCTCAAGGAGTTCTTCCCGCAGGAGGATGTGCAGATGTACTATAGCTGCTCACCTGATGAGGTGGAGGGGAAAAATTTAGCCTGCACACACCACGAGATGACAGATGATGGCATAAAGGAATTTGCGGATGCCTCACAGGTATTTAAGATAGACTATGTGGGCGATGAAATTGCGGTGGAGTGGACGCTGAATAGAGCCGGCGGAAATAATTCCATGACAGGTGAGATGCAGCAAGCCGACAAAAGTGACATTAAAACAGCCGGAGAAAGTATCTGCACAAAAATATCCGTAGACAGCGCAGACCGTAAGGAAACCAAAAACCGCCTCAAGCTCGCCCTGTATTCCATGATAGAAAAGGGCACAGGAAAGAGCCTTCCGTGGGGCACACTCTCAGGTATCAGACCGACCAAGATAGCCATGAAATGCATAGAGGACGGCATGAGCGATAAGGAAACCTACGACTATCTGAAGGAAACCTATCTCGCAAGTGATGAGAAAATCGACCTCTCAATAGGCATAGCAAAGCGTGAGAAGGCACTGCTCGACAAGGTGGACTATGACAACGGCTACAGCCTGTACATAGGCATACCATTCTGCCCGAGCACCTGTGCATACTGCTCGTTTACCTCATACCCGCTCGGTGTGTGGAAAAACCGCGTGGATGATTACCTCGACGCACTCGAGAAGGAGATAGACTACACGGCACAGAAATTCTATCACAAGAAGCTAAACTCCATCTACATAGGAGGCGGCACACCGACCACACTAAGCCCTGCGCAGCTTGACAGGCTTATCAGAAAAATCAAATGCAGCTTTGATTTAAAGGACTGTCTGGAATTTACAGTGGAGGCAGGCAGACCGGACTCCATCACGAAAGAAAAGCTTATGGCACTAAAGAAAAACGGTATCAGCCGTATATCAGTAAATCCACAGACCATGAAGCAGCAGACACTTGATATAATAGGAAGACACCACACAGTAGACGATACGATACAGAGCTTCAAGCTTGCGCGTGAGCTGGGCTTTGACAACATAAACATGGACCTCATCATGGGACTTCCCGAGGAGACACTCGATGATGTAAGACACACAATGGAGCTGGTGAAGGAGCTGGCGCCTGACAACGTCACCATCCATTCACTCGCAGTAAAGCGAGCTGCGAGACTCACCATCTTCAAGGACCGCTACAGCGATATGCAGATGGTCAACACTCAGGAGCATATGGATCTCTGCGCAGCCTACTGTAAGCAGATGGGGCTTGAGCCATACTATCTCTACAGACAGAAGGGCATGGCAGGCAATATGGAGAACGTGGGCTATGCGGCAAAGGGCAAGGCCGGCGTATACAACATACTGATCATGGAGGAAAAGCAGACCATCGTGGCGTGCGGAGCCGGAGCAAGCACCAAGCGCGTCTGGCCGGTACCAAATCCGGATGGCACACACCGCATAGACAGATGCGAGAATGTCAAGGATGTAGGGCAGTATATCGCAAGGATTGATGAGATGATAGAGAGGAAGCAGAGGCTGTTCGAGGAAAAATAGGCAGCATGACATATAATAATGTATAATAATTGGTGCTGTAATATCATAGCGATTAGCGAATGTGTCGAAAATTGTAAAGAAACCATGAGATTCATTGACAAAGTATAAAAAATGAGTGAAAATAAATCATTAGATACGTTAAAAAATGTAAATATTGAAAAATTATCGGCGGGGGGGTGGAACCCTGCCCCGTTATTAGTGCTATTTATCTCTTAATAATAGATAGGCACTGCGGTGTATCGATTGTTTTTCAATATTTTATGACAATTATAGGGAAAATTAGACAGATGTCAAGAATGTGAAAAAAGAGGAAAAACAAATGATACACGAAAAACAATGGAAGAACGCAGCATTATTTTTGATTCAGGCATCGATAATAATAGTAAATACAATATTATTTGCATTTGTATGGTATGAATACTATCGAGGTAAAATGTGGGGATATACATTTTACAGAAGAGGGGATTATGTGCTGGTCTTCCTATATTTTTGCCTATATGGTATAATGTCAAAGATATATGGAGGAATAGAGCTTAAAACCAGCCGGATTTCAGAGTTAATATATTCACAGACTGTGGCTTTGTTTATAACAAATGCGCTGATGTATCTGGTTATTTTACTACTTACTAGGAGACCAAAGAGTATTTTGCCTTTATTATTGGTAATGGTCATAGAATTAATTGTAAGCGCTATATGGTCATATTGGGCAAATAGATTGACGAATAAGATATTCAAGCCGGCAAAGGTGCTTTTAGTACATGACAATAGTGAAGCTTATAGAAATGGAAAAGACATAATAAATAAGCTTCCATGGAGATTTAATCCATCAGGAGAACTTAAAGTTGCTGCTGATAGTAATATGAATGATATTACTGATAAGATGAAGAAAACAGGAGCAGACTCTTTGATGCTATGTGGACTATCATCTTCACAGAGAAATAATGTGATTAAATACTGCGTTGAGCATGATATAAAAGCTTTTGTGAGACCTAATATAGGAGACTTTATAATAGGTAACTCACAGGTTGTACAGATGGCAAATCTGCCGGTAATGATATGTGAGCGAGCTACACCGAGTGTAGTGTATACAATTATAAAACGAGCAATGGATATAGTGATTTCTCTTATAGGATTGGTGTTATCAAGTCCATTTTTAATTATTACGGCTATACTTATTAAAGCATATGATCATGGCCCGGTGTTCTATAAGCAGGTGAGACTGACAAAGGATGCCAAAGAATTTGAGATACTTAAATTCAGAAGCATGAAGGTGGATGCAGAGAAGGATGGTGTTGCAAGACTATCATCAGAAAATGACGATAGAATTACGCCGGTTGGAAAGGTGATAAGAGCATGTCGAATAGATGAACTCCCACAATTAATAAATATACTAAAAGGGGACTTGTCAGTGGTAGGACCTAGACCTGAAAGACCCGAAATAGCAGACCAGTATGTGAAAGAAATGCCGGAGTTCTCATTAAGACTGCAGGTGAAGGCGGGGCTTACCGGATATGCACAGGTATATGGAAAGTACAATACAGAACCATATGATAAGCTTCAGATGGATTTAATGTACATAAATAGGCTAAGTTTTGTGAGTGACATTAAGATAATTTTTGCCACAATCAAGATATTGTTTATGCCAGAGAGTACAGAAGGCATAGCGAATGGAAGTACAACTGCAATGGGAATAAATGAAGAAAGCAAGACTAGAGCATAGATTATATACAAGCGATTGAATGAAAGAAAGAGGTTAATTAATGAGGATATTAATTCATACGGATGAATATTATCCAACACCGCAAGCATGTTCATATAGAATGAGAACAATGGCAGATGCTTTTGCTGAGAAAGAAAATGAGGTGTTTGTTATCGCTAGCTCAGCCAATAAGGGAAATGGAAAAACTGAGTTTAGAAAAGAAAAAATATTATACTCACCAGCAATTAGAATGAAAAAGAAAACACCAATTATGCGTTTGTTGAATAATTTGAGTTTTGCAATTACTTCTGTATTTACCGCACTGAAAGTTGGTAAAGTGGATGTAGTGATAACAACGTCTCCGCCACCGCTAATTAGCATTTCTGGTTGGATAATTGCAAAAATAAATGGCGCTAAACTAGTTTACGATGTCCGAGATATTTGGCCCGATGTAGCTCTTGAAATGGGGAGTTTTGAGAAAGGTAGCTTATATTATAAGCTATTTAGGCATATTACGCGTTTTATGTATAAACATTCTGATATGATTACAACCGTTTCGCCTGGAAAGGTTGAAAAAGTGAAAAATCATGTTGTTTCTGTGGGAGGAAAAAAAGGCGGGGTAAATCATGTCTCGAAAGTAAAACTGATTGGCAATGGGTTTGATGAAAACGTCACACAGAGTTCTATAGACAAGAATTTGATTTCAAAATACAATCTCGATGATAAATTTACGTGTATATATGTTGGTAATATTGGTCTGGCCCAGGGGCTAGATATGTTATTAAACATGGCTGAACAATCGTTATATAAGGAAGTTCAGTTTTTATTATTTGGAAAAGGTGCTGAAAGAGAAAAACTAGAATTAGAAGCTAAACAACGTCATTTATATAATGTCCATTTTTGCGGAAGTTTACCACATGAAAAAGTATATACGTTGCTTTCACATGCAAAGGTTAGTTTTATTTCACTAAAGAGTTCAAATATGAAGGACAGCATTCCTACAAAAATATATGAAGCTTTGGGAATAGGATGCCCTGTACTTCTTGTTGCGGAAGGAGATGCATGCAAAATAGTGAATGAATCGGGATTGGGAGAATGTGTTTCCCCTGATCATCCGGAGGAACTAGCAAATGTATTTGATGGAATGATTAGAAATTATGATAAATATGTTAGAAATCAATCAAGAGCAAAGGTATTAATGAGTGAAAAGTATTCACGTCAGAAAATTGCTATTAGACTAGAAAATGAATTACAGAAATTATGCAAATAGAAAATGGAGGAATGAAAAATGGTTAATGTAATAGGTTTAGGTTATATAGGCTTACCAACAGCATTGATGATGGCATCACATGGAGTTGAGGTAATAGGAACTGATTATAACAAGGAATTAGTAGATACTTTAAATGCAGGAAAGACAACTTTTAAAGAGAAGGGGCTTGATGAACTTTTTAATAATGCAATAAATTCAGGCGTGAAATTTACTACTGAGTATCAGGTTACTGACATTTATATTGTTTCAGTGCCTACACCATATGATAAATTTAGTAAAAAGGTTGATGCCTGTTATGTTGTAGAAGCTGTGAAAGATGTTATGCGTGTCTGTCCAAAAGGAGCGACAGTAGTGATAGAATCAACAGTTTCACCGGGAACTATAGATAAATTTGTAAGACCGGTTATTGAAGAAAATGGTTTTAAGATAGGTGAAGATATAAATTTGGTACATGCTCCAGAGCGTATTATTCCGGGAAACATGGTATATGAGCTGTTACACAATAACCGTACTATAGGTGCTGATGATAAGAATATTGGTGAAAAAATCAAAAAATTATATTCTTCTTTTTGTCAGGGAGAAATTGTTGTTACGGATATAAGAACTGCTGAGATGACAAAGGTAGTTGAAAATACATTCCGTGCAGTTAATATAGCATTCGCAAATGAGCTTGCAAAGATATGTCGTCATGACAATATGGATGTTTATGAAATTATAAAAATATGTAATATGCATCCTCGTGTAAATATTTTACAGCCGGGACCAGGAGTAGGAGGACACTGTATTAGTGTTGATCCATGGTTCCTTGTAGGGGATTATCCTTCTTTAGCAAAAGTTATTGATGAGTCAATGAAAACAAATGATGGAATGCCAGATTTTGTATTAAATCGTATATATGAAATTATGAAAGAAAATGGCTTGACAGATGTTAAACGTGTAGGCCTATATGGATTGACATACAAAGAGGATGTTGATGATATGAGAGAGTCTCCAACATTGCAGCTTCTTGAGAGTCAGGAGCGACATTTAGCAACTGGGTTAAAAGTATATGATCCATTTATTACTAAGGATGTTGTAGAAAACCAATATCATGATTTAGATAAATTCTTATCAGATATTGATATGGTTGTTGTAATGGTCAAGCATACAGAGATTAAAGAGAACATCAGTAAATTAGCGGGAAAAATAGTTTTAGATTGCCATAATATTATTGATTTATCAGGAGTATATCATATTTAGTTTTAAATCGACAATTATAGTTATTCAGGAGAAAATAAAAATGAAAAAGGTAATGCTGGTTTTTGGAACAAGACCGGAAGCAATTAAAATGTGTCCATTAGTAAAAGAATTAAAAAAAAGGAAAGAGCTTCAAACCGTGGTTTGTGTTACAGGTCAGCATAGACAAATGCTTGATATGGTTCTAGATGCATTTAATGTAAAGCCAGAATACGATTTGTCAATAATGAAGGAAAAGCAGACGTTATTTGATGTAACGACTAATATTTTAAATAACATTAAAACTGTATTGGAAGAAGAAAAACCGGACGTCGTTCTTGTGCATGGTGACACTTCAACAACTTTTGTAACTGCATTAGCATGTTTTTATTTACAGATACCAATTGGACATGTTGAAGCTGGGTTAAGAACATATAATATCAATAGTCCGTATCCTGAGGAATTTAACCGTCAAGCGGTTTCGATTATCAGCAGATACAATTTTGCTCCGACAGAGCTTTCAAAGCAGAATTTACTTAAAGAGGGCAAAAATCCAGACAGTATTTATGTTACGGGAAATACAGCTATAGATGCACTTAAAACAACTGTTCGTGATAATTACTCACATCCAGAATTGGACTGGGCAGCAGGTAGTCGATTGATTATGATTACAGCGCATCGCCGGGAGAATTTAGGCGAACCAATGAGACATATGTTCAGGGCAATCCGTCGTGTTATGGATGAGCATCCAGATGTAAAGGCGATATATCCTATTCATATGAATCCGGTAGTTCGAGAAGTGGCAGATGAATTTCTTGGCGGTGACGATAGGATACATATCATTGAGCCATTAGATGTGTTGGATTTTCATAATTTTCTTAATAGAAGTTACTTAATTTTAACAGATTCAGGTGGAATTCAGGAAGAGGCGCCTTCTTTGGGCAAGCCAGTTTTGGTTATGCGTGATACTACAGAGAGACCAGAAGGAATTGCAGCGGGTACGTTGAAGCTGGTTGGTACAGAAGAAGACACAATTTATAGCGAATTTAGTCGTTTACTCTCAGATTGTGATGAGTATGATGAAATGAGTAAAGCAAGTAATCCATATGGAGATGGACATGCTTGCGAGAGGATTGCAGATATTTTAGTTCAAACAATGTAATTAAGGAGATATAATGAAAATTTGTTTTATAGCCCCAGCTAGTAATTATCATACAAAAAAATGGTGCGATTGGTTTAAAGAACATGGACATCAAATTGATGTAATTTCATTTACAAAAGGATCTATTGATGGATGTATTGTTCATTATATAGATAGTGGTGCAGGGGTGAGTGGAAGCGATAAACAGAAATTAAAATATTTATTTCAAGCAGGAAAGGTACATAAAATTGTAAAGAAAATAAAACCTGATGTGATTAATGTACATTATGCTACAAGTTATGGTACTGTTGCAGCATTAGCTATGCTTCCCCCATATTATTTGTCTGTTTGGGGTTCTGATATATATGATTTTCCCAAGAAAAGCTTTTTGCATCGTTTAATGCTTGAATTTAGTCTAAATCGTGCTACATATTTGTTTTCAACTAGTAAAGCAATGGCAAAAGAGGCTTCAAAATATACAAAAAAAAAGTTTGAGATTACACCGTTTGGGGTGGACAGTTCACTTTTTTCTCCAGATAAAACTAGAAGAAAAAATTATAATGAAATTGACACTAAAGATGGAAAGAGTTATGTGATTGGAACAGTGAAGTCATTATCAGATAAATACGGTATTGCGACTTTACTTAGAGCAACAGCAATGTTGAGAGAAAAACATCCAGAAATACCAGTTCAGCTTAGAATTGCAGGTAAAGGACCTCAGGAAAACGAGTATAAGGCACTTGCAAAAGCGCTTAAAATCGATGATATAACATCTTGGCTTGGTTTTATTTCGCAGGAACAGGCGGCTATTGAATGGGCTAATATGGATTGTGCTATAATCCCTTCGGAGTCGGAGTCGGAGTCGTTCGGTGTTTCGGCGGTAGAGGCTCAAGCATGTGAGACTCCAGTAATAATAAGTGATATCCCTGGGTTGATGGAAGCAACAGAGCCAGGAAATTCTAGTGCTATTTTTCATAAAAAAGATATCAAAATGTTGTCTGATAATATGTATGATTTTTATTTTGATGCTAATAAAAGAAGAATGTTTGGACAAAGAGGAAGAATAGCTGTACTAGAAAAGTTTGAGATTAATGAGTGTTTTTTTAAAATCGAGAAGATATTTAAGCAAAAAAGTGTTATAGGAAGGTAGGTGTTGTAATGAAAAGTTGTATAGTACATATTCCGAATAAGTTAAATCCTAATATGGCATCAGCTTCTCAAATTCGGCCGTTAAAGATGATAGAGGCATTCAAGTCTATCGGCTATGAGGTAGATATTGTAGAGGGAAATTCCAGTGAACGAAAAAAAGAGATTAAAAAAATAAAAAGAAACATTAAAATGGGAAAACAATATGAATTTATGTATGCAGAAAGCAGCACAATGCCAACTTTATTAACAGATAAGCATCATCTTCCGCTACATCCATTCATGGATTTTAGTTTTTTTAGATTTGTAAGAAAGCATAATATTAAAATTGGATTGTTTTATAGAGATATATACTGGAAATTTCCGTCATATAAAGAAACTGTTAAAGGAATCAAAGCATGGTTCGCAATAAAAATGTACAAATATGACTTAAAGGAATATTCAAAATACTTGAATAAATTATATATGCCGAATGAACGGTGTTTCAAACATATAAATAAAGAAATACCAAAGGATATGTTTGATGTATTACCACCGGGCTGTGTTTCTATTGAACATTCTATGGAAAATAAAAATGATATTACAATATTATATGTTGGCGGCTTGGGTAATCAATATCAAATTACAAAAGCTATAGAAGTCATTGCAGAGTATTCAAGTATTCATCTTATATTATGTTGTCGGTTAAAGGAATGGGAAAAGGAAAAAGAAAAGTTATTACCATTGATGAACGATAATATTGAAGTAGTACATGAAAGTGGCGATGGGTTAGAAAAGCTGTACAAAAGAGCAGATATAGGATTACTTTTGTTTAAACCAGATATATATAGAGAGATGGCAATGCCGTATAAAGCATTTGAGTATATGGGGCATGGATTGCCTATGATAGCAAGTAAACAGACTGCTATTGGAGATTTTGTTGAAAAAGGTAAATTTGGTTGGACTATTCCATACGATAATGATTCTCTAAAAAGTTTACTATTATATCTAATCAATAATAAGAACTGCATTGATGAAGCTGCAAACAACAGTAGAATAGGCTCACTTTCTAATGGTTGGGATGATAGAGCGTTAAAAGTAGAGAAAGATTTAACATAGTTTGTTTCGATATAGGTGAAATAATGAT
>ERZ1031897.275-NODE-275-length-18979-cov-5.406309_pt1 | contig 18979 bp, 15 predicted proteins | sample MGYA00517881_ERZ1031897 | MGnify/ENA primary metagenome ERZ1031897 (study PRJEB33719, sample SAMN04261280) | wastewater metagenome | biome: rural village; feature: human; material: feces | host: Homo sapiens | place: El Salvador | collected 2013-01-07 ... | reverse complement strand
TTGTACAACGTTTCCTTGATGCAACCAAGTCGGATATGCTGTTTGCAAACAAGGTTATCATGGTAGAAGGATTGGCGGAAGAGTTGCTCTTGCCAGTAATGGCAAATTATATGGGTTTCTCCTTGGAAGACGAACATGTTGCTATAGTCAGTGTTGGTAATCGCTACTTCAAACATTTTCTCAAGTTGTTTGATACCCAAGAGTCTCATTTTGCAATACCAACAAAAGTTGTTTGCTTAACAGACAGAGATCCTGTAAGAAAAGGAAAAGCAGGAAGTAAGTGGCTTCAATGTTATCCTTATGAGTATGCAATGGATACAGTCAATTATGATTATGCAGTTAATGCTAATGATGAAATTCACAAATATTCTACTTATGCAAATATTAGAGTGTTTAGCCAAGATAAGGATAAGGGTAAGACATTAGAATATGATCTTGCTTGGTGCAATCCTGCGTTGGAATTGTTGTTGACAGAATCCATTGAAAATCAAATGGAACTCAAAAAACTGATGAGTCAAACAAAACTCCTAGCGATGCTTGATACTCTAAGAAAATCTAAAGCAAATGACCGAATAAAAGATGCGATTAAAGCTTCTTCATGGTCTGATGGCGACAAGATGAAAGCCGTAATAGCATCAAGATATTTGAATTCTGTCGGCAAAGGAGAAAATGCCCTGGAATTGAGTGTTGCGCTAAAAGACAATTTCGAATTGGCTGATGATGATCCGGAGAAGAAAGTATTCAATGTTCCTAAATATATACAAGATGCACTGATATGGTTACTGAAATAAATTCAGAAGACAGAATACCTGTAGATTGCCATTTTAAGGTCACGGCAGGGCCGGGTGCAGGCAAGACACATTGGCTTATAAATCATATAAAGAATGTTTTAGCACATTCTGACAGGTTGGGAAAGTGTGGAAAGATAGCATGTATCACTTATACTAATGTAGGCGTCGATACTATTGTGCGCCGACTAGGATTGACAACGAAAGGTGTTGAGGTATGTACGATACATAGTTTCTTTTATAATAACATTGTAAAGCCGTATCTTTGGCTTATTGCTGATGATGAGGGTTTCAACCTTGATTTGCTGAAAGGTGAGGATGATAGGTTTGATTTTTCATATCCTACATTGGAAGCTATCAAGAAAGAGAGTAATCAGCAATATGCAAAAGACGATCTTTTGAAGTTTGCCATAAGAAATGCAAGATGGAGAATTGACGAGCATGGTGATATTGTATGTAAACCTAAACGTGCCATGAAAGCAAATGCTAGGGGAACATTCCTTTCTTCAAAAACTTATCTTGCCTATAAAAAGCAAGCGTGGGCTAAGGGACTGATGCATTATGATGATGTTATCTATTTTGCATACAGATTGTTTGAACGAATACCATTCATTCAGGAAGTTATAGCTCGAAGATTTCCTTTCTTGTTTATTGATGAGTTTCAAGATTCTCATCCGATACAGGTTGGACTAATCAAGAAACTGTCTGAACGTGGTTCGATAATAGGTGTGATTGGTGACCCAGCTCAGTCTATCTATCAATTTTTAGGGGCAGATGTTACCCAGTTCAACACATTTACTCTTCCTCATTTACAAGAGTATGTGATTAGCGGAAATAGAAGGAGTACTATAAAAATAGTTGATTTTCTAAACTCAATACGTGGAGATTTACAGCAAGTACCGCATAGAACTGTCCAAGGTGAAGTTCCTGTATTATTAGTAGGTAATCACATTGACAATTATCAAAAAGCTCAAGAGATAGCAGGAACAGATGTTTATGCTTTGTCATACGACAACTTGAATGCGAATTCTCTGAAGAAAATGATGAATGCGAATGTCCAAGATATACATTTGATAGATAATATTATTGATTCAAATGAAGAGAGAAAGACTGTAGTTGCAACCTATATCAAGGCTTTAGAGCATGCCAAAGCTAAGAATTTTAAAAAAGCCTTCGATTTGCTTGCAAGATTGGATGTTGATATCAAGGATGCTGTTGTTAAAATACATAGTTTGCTGTCTTCTTATGATGATATCAGCAAAATGTCTTTGTATGAATTTTACGACTATCTTAATATTACGTTTGGACTAAGTATGGCAACGTTGAAAAAAGGACAAGCACAAACATTTTACAATAGTCATCAATATTCTCAGCTTGCCATGTGTGTAAATCACGAGGATGATGATGGTATTCAAAGGACTATTCACAAGGCAAAGGGTGACGAATTCGATAATGTCATGGTTTGTCTTGGTGATGAAAAGGCACTTGATTTCTTCTTGCAACCCGATTTGTTGAATAACGAATCTCATAGAGTTTACTATGTAGCAGCAAGCAGAGCAAAGGAAAGACTATTCTTTTCAATACCATATTTAAGCGAAAAAAATAGAAAAGGGTTAGAAAAAATAGGTTTAAAAATTAAATGATAAAGAAATATGAAACCAAGAATTTTAGCATTTTATCTTCCTCAGTTTCATCCATTTAAAGAAAATGATGAATGGTGGGGAAAAGGTTTTACAGAGTGGACAAATGTAGGCAAAGCTAAGCCTTTATTTAAGGGACACAATCAGCCTCGTGTTCCTACAGAGTTGGGTTATTACGACCTTCGTTTGCCTATCGTTCGTGAACAGCAAGTGCAGATGGCAAGAGAGGCTGGTGTGGAAGGCTTCTGCTATTGGCATTATTGGTTTGGCAATGGCAAGAGATTGATTGCAGATATTTTTGATGAAGTCTTGGAGTCTGGTAAACCTGATTTCCCATTCTGTTTAGGTTGGGCTAACCACAGCTGGTATGCAAAGAACTGGAATAGTGATGGTACTTCTACCAATAAGTTGCTGATAGAACAAACTTATCCAGGCATGGAAGATGAAATGATGCATTTTGCTTTCTTGTTAAAGGCGTTTAAGGATAAAAGATATATCAAGGTGAATGGAGCTCCTCTTCTTTACATCTTTGCTCCTAAGGATGTTCCACAAGAGTATTTGGATAATTTCCGTAAATGGACAAAGGAAGCAGGATTCCCAGATCTGTATTTAGTAGCTAATATTCCTCATCCTAGTATTACTAAGGAGGCTATGTTAGCCAAAGGTTTCAATGCTGTTAGTTATCAGCGATTAGGGGGTATTACGAGCAATGCACTTAAAAAAATGGGTCGTGCTGGTCGTGGTATTCAACGTGTTTTGCAAAATGTGAGAGGTTTTATAACACGACGTCCTCCATTTATGACAGATTATAAGAAGTATCTTCCATTCTTGGTAACAGAGGAGGACAAGTATAGAGACGTTATTCCTTGCATTATTCCTCAATGGGATCATACGCCTAGAAGTGGATGGAACGGAACTTTCTTCGTTAATGTGAAGCCTGAATATTTTTATGAAAATGCCAAGCATGCCTTAGAGGCTGTAAAGAATAAGCCTGAGCAGGAACAGTTGATTTTCTTGAAGTCTTGGAATGAATGGGGTGAAGGAAATATGATGGAACCTGATTTGACTTATGGTAGAGGGTTTATAGACGCCTTACGTAAGGCTGTTGATGAAGAAAAGTAGAGTGTTCTGTATGATATCAAAATGGAATTTTGCCATATTCTCTAAGTATAGAGGAGAACTTATGGGTATAGCCATCTTGGGAGTTTGCTTGTTACATGCTTTTAAGTGGGCTGAATTGGGTGATTCACTAATAGCTCATGCAGTAGGACCTTTTGCAAGGATTGCCTTTACGGATGGTTTTCTGTTTCTTTCGGGATTCGGTTTATATTATTCGTTTAGTAAGAATGGTGATTTGTGTAAGTTTTATTTAAAGCGACTAAATCGTGTGCTGCTGCCTTATATGATTATGAGCTTACCGTTCTTTCTTTTAGGTTTGATAACGGGTAATATATCAGTATCGACTTTTTTGATGAAATTAACTTCGCTCTACTTCTGGTTTTGGGGTAATGATGGAATGTGGTATATCTCCATGTCAGTGGCGTTGTACCTTTTATTTCCTTTAGCTTATAAGTTTTTGTTTGCCCAACGGAACGAGCTATGTGTTGTGACAAGAACTTTTATCATCATTATAGCGTGTGTTTCTGCCTGTTTTGCATTGTATAATTTTGCTCCACATTATTATAATATGTTGCAAATAGGCATTACTAAGGCGCCAATGTTTTTCATTGGAATGTTGGTGGCATGGTATTCTTGTCTTGGCAGAAGCATGACTTGGAAGCATATAACGGGGGGGTGATTTTGTTAAGCCTAACCTTCATGCTTAAAAGGCAGGCTGATGTGTTCGTTCCCTATTACGAAATGGCATACAGACTGTTGATGATGCCATTGGCTTGCTTGGCTTTGGAGTATTTTAATACCAAACGTCTGAACCTTGTTCTGCAATGGTTTGGACGTTATTCATTGGAGATTTATGTATTGCAGATGTTGATAATTGGTATGGCACAGGGGGCATTGATGATATTGAACTGTCCGTTAAACCTAATTCCAGTGCTGCACACTTTATTGACATTTGCCATCGTGATGGGATTGTGTGTTCCCATCCATCTTGGAGTTGAAAAACTGATTAAAAGAATAGAATAGATTATGGCGTTAAATCATGCTTTTTTGATTACTGCTCATGCTTACCCTGAGCAACTTAAGGATATTGTTGGATTGCTGTCTGCTCCCAATCATTATTTCTTCATCAATATTGATAGAAAAGCTAAATGGGGAAATAAATTTATGGATGAGAACCGTTCTGCTCATATACATTTTTTGGAGGGTAATGAGCGAATGGAAGTATCCCATGGAGGATATAGTCAAATAGCTGTTACTTTGCGGTTGCTTCATGTAGCTTATAGATATGGGGTGGCGATGACTTACTTCCATTTTATTAGTGGTCAGGATTATCCTATTCATCCAAACAAGGTGTTTGATGAATATTTTGAGCAAAATGAGGGACGTAGTTTTATGGCTATTGAAAGCGATGAATACAATAGTGAAAGTATGAAGAAAAAATATCCTTCACGTGTGTTGCCTTATTATTTCTCAGATATTCCATGTCGTAATAACAAACTGGTTAACTTTATGGTTCGAGGGCTGAACTTTATCAGCAAGCGAATATGGTGGCGTAAGCCAATTCCTGGGCTTTGGGGTGGATGGAATTGGTTTTCATGGCATTGTAGTTTGGTTAAGTTTGTTATTGAGCAAGAAGATAGTAATGCTGCTTTTTTCAAACGGTTTCAACATACTTTATGTGGTGATGAACTCATTTTTCAGACACTTTTTCATGGTCATGAAAAGGAACTTAATATTGATGGTAAACATCCGTTGCGTTACATTAATTGGTATAAAAAAGTGGAAGGGCGTAGTCATATAGGTTCGCCCTTAACTTTGAATGAAGACGAATATGATGATATAATCAATAGTGGTAACTTCTTTTGTCGGAAGGTTCACCCCGATACTTCACGAAAACTGTTGGCAATGTTACGTAAGAATATAACGAAAGAATAAATTGAAAAAAATGAAGAAGAAAATACTTTGGTTTACCGCTGATTTTTTTATAGATGTGGACCGTCAGTTGGTTCCATATCTCAGAAAAAATAGTAAATATGAAATTAGATGGGTGGTGGTACAGTCGTTTGTTGGTGCTAAAGTACCCGAGCATGCTGACTATGAAATTTGGAAAACGCATCATCGTGCCAAAGATCCCCGAACTTTCTTTGAACTGAAGAAATATTTCAAAACAGCAGGATTTTCTCAATATAATTTGGTTTATAGTGATGCGTTGGGTTTCTATTATTATCCTGCATTGTTGCATTGCATAGGAAAAACTCCTTTAATACATGCTGCGCATAATGTAAATCCATATCCAGTATGGCCGTGGGACTTGAAACTTCAGGTGAAATACATATTCCTGAATGGAAAGAACTTCCAAATGTTCTCCAAACATACGGCACGATGGTTTAAGGAGCATTATCCAAAGAAGTCTTTCTTCTATGCACCGATGGTTGTGAAGGATTTCGGAAAGGTTCAGACCGATAACTATAAGGTAGATGAAAAGAAAGTAAACCTTCTGTTTTTTGGTAATGTAGTGGCTAATAAGCGTCTCGATTTGTTAATTGATGCAGTGAAGGAGTTGCCTGAGAATATACAGAATAAAGTGCATCTCAATATTTGTGGCAATTGCCGAATGAACAAGGAGGCTTTTTTGCAGCAGATAGGTGATTGCAAGAGCATCTCTACCTATTTCAAGCGCATACCTGATGAGGAAATTCCGGAGTTGTTTACCAAACATCAATTCTTTATGCTTCCTTATCAAGATGTGGCACAAAGTGGTCCCCACATGATAGCTTACAATTACAACCTTCCTGTAATAGCCAGTGATATTGACGGTTTTGCTGAGCGTGTTGAGGATGGTGAGAATGGTTTCTTATTCCGTGTAAACGATAAAGAATCATTGAAAGCTGCCATCACTAAAGCTGCGATGATGTCCACTTCTGATTATCAGAAGATGAAAGATAATCTAAAGACTTATGTGGCTGAAAACAATAGCTTGGAAGCTGTTTCTAAAAAGTATATTGAATATTTTGACAAGATAAGTAAGTTATGAATCCATCAATTGTTCTAGGAACATTTCAAAACAATAATTATCAAGATTTGCTGAATGTGGTAGATGCTGCTTTTGAGAAAGGTTGTACTGCTTTTGATACCGCACCAAGTTATGGAACAGAAACTGATTTGGGGAAGGCTATTGCTTCATGTATGACTAAATATCATGTTGATAGAGAGAAAGTCTTTGTGTCAGATAAGGTCGATGCATGGCAGATGATTCAAGGCGAAGGAGATGTTAGCAGTTATATATATGGAGCATTGGAGAAGATGAACCTTGATTATTTTGATATCGTATGGGTTCATTGGCCTATCTCTGATTTTATAGAACCAACTTGGAAAAGTCTTTTGGATTTGCAAGATCGTAAAGTTGTTCGTAATATAGGAATTTGCAATGTTAGGGTAAGGCATTTAAAGGAAATGGAGAGTAAGGGTATCTTGCCGAAATATATCCAAATAGAAAGACATCCTTTGCGTATATGTCAGGCTGAAATGGATTATTGTAAAGCTCATGGTATCACGGTGTATTCGTATTCTCCTATCTGTAGAATGCATCCGGACCTTCGCAATAGTGATGTATTACAACATATTGCAGGTAAATATCAGAAAAATATAGGTCAGGTTATTCTAAGGTGGCATATAGACACTTGTGCTGTACCAATCTTTATGTCTAAGAACCCTAAGAGAGTTGTGGATAACCTTCATATATTTGATTTTGAATTAACGGATGATGAGATTAAGCGAATTTCATCTATAGACCAAAACTATAAAATCTTTCTTGAATCATGGGGCTGCCCTGGTTTCTAAAAAATAAGAAATGACAAAATCTAAGAAGAAAAAAATAATGGTGTTAGGTCTGATAGCCCTATTTCTTTTTGTATGCTTGATTGGCATGGTGGGGATTGTTTGGGCCGTTACCATCGGAATTATCAGTATGTTGTTTTTGCTTCTCAACTTATATGCAAAGAATAAAATTGCATGGAATGCAAATCATCTGTTTTCCGATATAGGGCGCAATTATGACTACTTGTTGATTGGTGAACCATGGAATAGTGATGAGTTGAATGGAAAGAAAATATGTTTCTTTTCACCAAACCGGTCCATGTTGTCAAGCTATGAGTTGGGAAGAAGGCTGTTTTCTTTGTTAAAAGAAGAAACAGGAACTTTGGTAATCAGTTGTAGAGAAGGACTGTTAGATACTAAGAAATTATCAGTATTGGATATACCTTATTTGCATGAGACTCAGCAACATAAATATGGCATTACTCATGGTAAATTAAAAACATATTTACCCTTTGTTTTTGCTCCTATAGAATCGTTACGCTATTTCCTATCTACAAAGCGAGAAAAAGTGGCGGAAGTATCACTTTCAGAATATGCTTCTTTGGCAGATTTCTGTAAAGTTCGAAATATTAATTTGTTAATAATAAAAACTAAATAGAAAATGAAAAATCATTATACAAATGCAAGAAATGTCCAGATAGTTATTGCCTTGATGAAGGCTCATGGAGTCAAGAAGGTAGTAGCTTCTCCTGGTGCTACAGATATGGCTATAGTTGCGAGTTTGCAGCAAGATCCTTATTTTGAGATGTATTCCTCAATAGATGAACGTTCAGCCGCCTATATGGCTTGCGGTATGGCTGCAGAAAGTGGGGAGCCTGTTGCTATTACTTGTACTGGAGCTACATCTTCAAGAAACTATATGCCTGGCTTGACGGAAGCTTATTATCGCCAGCTTCCTATCTTGGCCATTACTTGTAGTCGAAGTAATGCAAACATCGGTCACTATGTTGATCAGGTGACTGATAGAACACAACTGCCAAGTGATGTTGTTATGGAAAGTGTGCAGGCGCAGAGCATTCATTGTCCAGAAGACGAATGGGATGTAATGGTAAAGGTAAATAAGGCAATGATTGGATTGACTCGTAATGGTGGAGGACCAACCCATATTAATCTTGTGACAGCATCAAGTTCAAATTTTGCTGTCAAGGAGATTGCGCCAGTTAGAAAGATTTCCTTATATCTGAAAGAGGATAAATTCCCAGAAGTTCCGCAAGGTAAGGTGGGTATCTTTGTAGGTGCTCATGAGAAATGGTCTGATGAATTGACAGCTGCTGTTGATAACTTCTGTGAAGTTTATAATGCGATGGTTATCTGTGATCCTACTAGTAATTATAAAGGAAAATACAGAATCCTTATGCCTTTACTTTGTGAGCAGGCTAAAGAGGAAGTTGGTGGTGAGCAGTTGGACTTGATGATTCAGATAGGATTTGTTTCTTCCATGTTGTTTAAAAAGGCCAAGGTAATGTGGAGAGTAGCCAAGGATGGAGTTGTAAGAGACACCTTTAGAAAGACAAATTCTATTTTCCAGATGCCTGAATTGGATTTCTTTACCAAGATGGTTGAAGGTAAAGGCAAGAAAGAGAATACGGTGTATTCGGAGTATAAGGAACGTTACGATTCATTGTTGAATTCGCTTCCTGAATTGCCTTTCTCTAACATTTGGGTAGCTCAGCAGTTGTCTGGTCAATTGCCAGAAAATAGTGTGTTGCATTTGGGTATAAGAAACTCATTACGCTCATGGGGATATTTTGATATTCCAAATTCAGTTTTGTCCTATTGTAATACAGGTGGCTTTGGAATTGATGGTGGTATTTCTTCATTGATAGGTGCATCAATGGTTAATCAGCAGAGTCTTTTCTTCGGAGTATTCGGTGACTTGTTGTTCTTCTATGATATGAATAGTTTGGGCAATCGTGACATCAAACCGAACCTTCGAATTATTGTGATTAATAATGGTCTTGGACAGGAGTTCAAGAATGTTTCATTCCCTGGTTCTTTATTACTAGGAGAAGATATAGATAAATTTACTGCTGCTAAGGGACATTTTGCCTGCCAGTCAAAGACGCTGGTTAAGGACTATGCAGAGAATTTGGGATTTGAATACCTAACGGCCTCAAATAAAGAAGAATTTAATAGCGTGTATGAGCGTTTTATTACGTCTGAGATGACAGACAAACCTATGTTATTTGAGATTTTTACAGATTCAAAAGATGAAACTGAAGCTCATCATCTTACTACTTCCATTGAATTGAAAAGTAAGATAGCAAGAAAGATACACGATACATTGATGAAGCCTGAGTTGACAGCAGTAAAGAATATTGCCAAGAAAGTTGTGAAAAAGTAATTAATCTATAAGATAAATATGGAACAATTATCAATATATGAGCAATTAAGTTTCTGCACGGCCAGAATCGAGACAGAAGATTCTTCTGGTAATACATATTCTGGCACAGGATTTTTCTTTTCCTTGAAGGTGAAGGATAAGGAAGTACCATTGTTGGTTACCAACAAGCATGTGGTTAGAGGAATGAAGAAAGGTCGTTTCTTGTTTACGATTGCTGACGCTGATGGAAATCCTGATTATGTTAATCATTTTGCATTTGATGTAGATGGTACATTTGAAACTATGTGGAAATTTCATCCACATGATGATGTTGACTTGTGTGTATTACCGATAGTTCCTTTGTTGAATGCAGCAATCGCTAAAGGAAAGCATTTGTTTTATAGACCACTTAGCGAAGAGCTTATTCCAAATGACACAGACAAAAGTAATATAGATGCAATTGAGGACATTATAATGATTGGCTATCCAAATGGTCTTTGGGATCAAGTCAATAATATGCCTATAATTAGAAAGGGAATAACGGCAACTAATGTAACTCTCGACTATAATGGAAAGAAAGAGTTTTTGATAGATGCTGCTTGTTTCCCAGGCTCTAGTGGCTCGCCTGTACTTATATGTAATGTCGGTGGCTATAAGGATAAACGGGGAAATCTAAATTGGGGAAAATCCAGAGTGTTTTTACTGGGCATTCTTTATGCTGGTCCACAGATGCAAGTAACTGGTGATTTTCAAGTTGTGACTGTTCCTGACAGCCAACAAAAGGCAGTTTCTGTATCAAGGATTCCTAATAATTTGGGATTTATTATAAAATCAGAAAGGCTGTTGGACTTTAAACCGATGTTTGAGAGCTTAGTATAAATGAGAATTTTATGAAAGACAAACTTCGTGTTATCATTGGCGGTGTGATATTGTTCCCTCACATTATCACTTTTTTATGCCTCAAAATGAATTCGGGGGGGGCAAGTTGAAGGCTGATTTAAATCGCTGGAAACAGATAAAGGGCTTGGAGCAGAAGAGCGATGTTTATGCCTTGCTGCTTCTCTTGATGATTTATCCTGATCTGCGTAGCGTCTTTTATTGGCGCTTGGGCAAGTTGGCTAAGTTCTTTTTCTTTTGGATGCCTGGCAGAGCTAACCTCCATCTTGTTACAAAACCTTGTAACGTAGGCGGTGGCTTTTATGTGGGGCATGGTTGGGGAACAATTGTGAATGCCCAACGTATAGGTAAGGACTTTCGAGTTGGGCAGAATGTGTCCATTGGCAGTAGAAACTGCAAGAAATCAGTGATAGGTGATAACGTGTCGGTCTGGGCACATGCCATTGTGCTTGGCGACATCACTATCGGTGATAATAGTCAAGTGGGTGCTGGGGCTGTGGTGATTAAGTCTGTACCAGCCAACTCTGTTGTCGTTCCAGCGAAGTCTTTTATTATAAAAAAGAACGGAGTAAGGGTGAATAAACCTTTATAAGATTTTTAATAGAATTTATAAAATAGTAAAATGAAAATCGGACTTTTAACATATTATGGTGACTTGAATTGTGGCACGAATATGCAGGCATTGGCTACTTTTCAAGCCATTAAAAAAGTGTATCCAAAAGATGATGTGGAGATTATTCCATTTCATGGCTTTCGAGCTAGGGTTATGCCATATAAGACTTTTTCTCTAAAGTTGATGTGGGATGACGTGAAGCGTTTCAAGAAATATCATGACTTCAAGAAGAATATTTTGCATGTTCATCATGATACAATCATTAAGAATGTAGATGCAGCTTTGCGGTTTATCGCTTCCAGACATTATGATGTAATATATGTTGGAGCGGATACGTTGTTGGAACTTGATAGGCTTGCTGCTAATTATGATGGTATATCTGCTTATTGGCTGAAAGATATCAAAGCGAAAAAAGTAGTTATTGCAGGTTCTTCTAAAAATGTCTCATATGACCAGTTGACGGATAAGCAGAAAAACGACTTAAAGGTTGCAGCTAACCAATTCGCTCATGTTGGTGTTAGAGATCGTGCTACAGTGGCATTATTTGAAAAGTTATTAGGTGAAGGAGATAAAATCGATTATATCCCTGATCCAACTTTCACATACGATATTGACTATACTTATATTGATACTTACCTGAATAAAAAGGGAATCACCATTCCTAAGAAGTCAGTGTTTTTACAGTTTTATGGTGATGACTATTGGCTTGCTGATGTCGCAAAGGATTTAAAGCAAAGGGGATATACATTAGTTACAAACAGGGGTGTAGCGTGGAGTGATATAGTTTTGGTTGATATGTCTCCGCTAGAACAGGTAGGCTTATACAAGTATGTTAGTTTAGTCATTACCCATCGTTTTCATGATGGTGTTTTCTGTATGAAAAACCATACTCCTGCCTTGATTTATGTGAAAAGCGGTAAGGAGATGATGACGGGTGGTGAAAGTAAACATATTTCTTTACTTAAGGATTTTGGTCTTTACCCTCAAGCCTTTTTGGGTGCACTTGATGCTAAAGAAGGTTTGAAAAATGTATGGGAGAGTTACCAAGAGACTCTGAAGGTGTTTGATAAAACTAAAATTGAGAAAACCTTACAGAAGAACAGGAATACATATATGGATTATTTGATGAGTACAAAATCATAGAAAGATGAAGGAAAATCCTTTATTTGAAAGCAATAAGTATTCTTGAATTCGTGAATAGTAGTAATGTTTTTTTATTTTAGAAGAAGAATTTTATGCAAGTTAAATTCCAAACTTTTCCGGTAGGTTCTGGTGATTGTATCACCTTGTTGCTGAAGAATGGCGGCAAGGAGCTGCATATTATGGTGGATTGTGGTCACTATAAACCAGAGGTTAATGACTATGTCAAGAATGAATTTCATAATCATCTCGATTATCTGATAGTTACACATATTGATAATGACCATATCAAAGGATTGATAGAAATGTTGTCTTCCAAACCAGACCTTACCATCAACCACATATTTTACAATTGCTATCAGCGAACATCCGATGATTTGCAGGAATGGGACGAACGGATGGTAGAGAATATGAAGAATGTGTACCATCATCTTCCTGTTGTTATAGATATGCTGGAGCAGAAAATTAATGCAGAAACTTCTATGTCTCTTGCAGAATTGATATTAGGAAACGAAAAATGGAAGAAGGTATGGCGCAGGGAGTATATTACAGATGAAAGTTCAATGGTTGACCTGGGGGATGATATGGGAAGGTTTATTTTTCTTTCTCCAACCAAGAAAGCTTTGGATGATTTGGATAAGGAATACAGGACATTGTTTTGGAAAACATTATACAAGCAGAAGAAAGAAGATTATAAAAAGGAGGAAACCATATACGAATCATTGATGCGTATAATGGAGCAAGAAGATAACGAAGGGTTTGATGAGGAGCCTGTATCATCTAAGGTTCTTGATGAGAATGCCTTGAAGTTTTATGCGGATGAAAAAATGAAGGGATTATCTCCGGCAAATGAAGCCTCTATTGCATTTATATGGGAGCATGAAGGACATAGAATCTTGTTTATGGGTGATGCTAATCCTAACCAGGTAGTGAAAAAAATAGAGGATGTTTATAATGATACCCCAAAGCCTGTATTGTTTGATGCCATCAAAATATCGCACCATGGAAGTGCGCATAGTACATCTAAAGAATTGGTAAATGTTGCTGATAGCGAACGTTATTTTGTAACAGGGGGTGCAAGCGCCAGACCAAGTTACCAAGCCTTGTCTCGTATTATCATTGCTCCGCTTCCTGAAGATTTATCTCATCGGGAAATCAGATACAATAGAGAAAATGATATATTGAAGTCTCTTGCCGGTAACGAATCTTTGAAAGATAAGCTACATTATTCAATAACAGCTAATGCAAATGAGTATGAAGTATCCTATTGATATACGAAAGGCTATTTATGCTTCTGTTGTTCATGTATGATGTGACAATGAAAGAGGAACAGCTTTCTTTATTGCTCCGGATACATTGGTTACGGCTCGACATATTGTTGTGCAAAATGCAGTAAATGGTGTCCCCGTTATTATCTCTACTGATAAACAGGTGCTTTGTGATGTGGAGTATATTGCGGAAGAAGGTGTCAATGTGGATGTTGTGTTGCTAAGATGCAAGGATTATCAGCAAGAGGATTACTTAAAGTTGCTGGCTGCGGAGTTTAATGAGGACAGACAGCTTACCATTGTTGGATATCCAAAGGAGTTTGGCAACTGTTCCGATATTATCAGCATGGAGGTGCAGGACAGACTCGGTAACAGAAAGGAAGACTATGATACAACGGTCGTAAGAACTGATTCTCTGGCTTTCACTTCTTATAAAGGATTCTCTGGGTCACCAGTGCTCAATGAAAAAGGCTCGGTGATAGGAATAGCTCTCAATCAATTTGGCAACAGTTTGGGATATGCTTCAATCAAAAGCCTTGCTACCCGATTTGAAAATCACAATGTGGTTGTTTCCAAGGATTGGCAAAGTGAGGACTTTTCGCCTTGTGGTAGAGGTACAAGCCAAAGGCAAGTGGAAAAGGCTGTAGGGTATGCGGCGTTGAGGTATAATAGAGATTTGCATGTTAGTAATGCTAAAATGGATGAAGCATTGGATTTGTTTGCTTTGAGGTTATCAAGGGATAATGTAGAGAAAGAACTGAAGCAAATAGAGTCAGATGCCTTAACCTATCATTTTGATTTTAGTGATATCTTACAAGGGTATCAAAGAGGATATTATGAAGACCTGTTGGAAAAACTATATGACTGGCAAAATGAACATGAAGAAAAAGAATTTACTTCTTTCACTCTAAAATTCTTTCAAGACTCTTTTTCAAAACTTCCTACACTTATTGAGCAGTGGAAGAGAAGTAAAAATCAGATAGTTCTTTTTCGAGGAAAGGCGGGAATGGGAAAGACACATTATGTTTGTGCCACAGCAGAAAGGCTTTGCAAAAAGATGAATGTTTATCTGTTGTTTGGCAGTAGATTTTCTGAAGACCAAGATTTTGAAACCCAATTATATGGCATGATGGGAATTGGTGAGAATGCTCTTCAAAAACTCAACGACAAGATGATGGAAGAGGATTCCAACGCCCTCATCATTATAGATGCCTTGAATGAGGGAGCTACAGAGAACTTTTGGAACGTGGCGATGAAGAGAATGGAAACCTTGCTCAAACAGTATGACAGACTCAAACTGCTGATTACCTATCGTGAAGATGAAGAATTCGATTTGAGTATTCCACGCAACATAATAGAACTCAGAGGGTTTGAAGATAATACGCAAGAAGCTATACAAAAGTATTTTGCTCATTATCAAATAGATGATGCTGATGGTAATATTCAAAAGAGATATTTTCCGGAATTTAGTGAGCCTCTGTTTCTGACCATGTTTTGCGTTGTTGCAAGTCATAATCTGCGATATATGATGAACGACTTTACTTATTCTGACCTTTTCCGTCAATATATCAAATACCGTAATGACATGGTTTCAAAAGGCGTGGATGAGGATTCTCATCGCAATGTGACGGAAAAGGCTCTCTTGAAATTTGCCAACTATTTGTTATATTACAACAAATGCAAAGATATACCGCGGAAGAAAGCAAGGCATTATGCAGACCAGATTTGCAGGAACAGGTTGTGGTCAAACAATCTGTTGAATTGGATACTGAAGGAAAATCTGATGCTATCCACAGGGCGAAACGGAGAAACACTTATGTTCGGATATCAGAAAATGGGTGACTTCTTAATGGCTGACATATTTGCGCACAATAAAATGACTGACAAAAACAAAGTGGATTTTGTGTTGGAGAAAGGCACTCGCCGGGAATATGCAAGCTATCGCCGTTTCATCATTGCTTTGTTATCTGAATGGAAACTTACTCCTCAATTATTGGAACGGAAAGAATCGAAAAAAATGTATCGTTCTATAGTTGACAGTTTACTACACCATGGGAAAAATAATCAAGCTATCTTTGAATGGATGCAGAAAAACAACATCTTCAGCGTTGAAATACTGCATAATTTTCTACAAGACTTAACGTTGGATGTCTTTATGTCAGCCCATCATGTACTAAAAAAGGCTGATATGGTCTATCGGGACTTGGCTTGGTCAACAATGGTAAATCAGGAGTATTCGCATCGGTTGGATGCCCAAAGGTTTGCAGACTTCATTGACATAATTCCACGTGAAGATACAGATGAAGGATGGAGTAAGATTGTTATTTTGCTTTGTTGGATGTGTACCTCTCCCCATCCGTATGTCAGGGGAGTTATTATGAGAAAGTTGGTTGAAATTTTCGGCAATAAACCTCAAATGGCTCTTTTTGCACTTAATGAGTTCTTTGATTGTAATGACCCATACGTTGTGCAAGTCGTCACTTCTGCCATCTATGGATATTTGCTTAGAAAACATGAAGCAACCGAAGCTGCTAAGATTGCTGATTTGATATTGCAGTTCTTTTACCAAGACCATAAAGCGCCTGAAGATATATTGGTGCGCCAATGGACTATGTTGACTTTGGATTTGGCCGATAAACTGAATGGAACAAATGCTTATTTTGGAGCAATTAAACCACCTTTTACTTCTGATAATCCTTATGATTTGGTTGTTGATAAAGCAGAAAGCATAACTAAAAAGTATTTTGGTGAAAGTGAAGGCTCTTGGAAAATGTATGAAACGATTTATGGTTTTTCTGATTTCAGGAGATATATTATAGGCACAAATAGTCGTACAAAGAGTGACGTTTTTTTGAAAAGAGGAAATAATGGCATTCAAGGCGTGCTTCTTTCTGATATACAGTTAATGGTTGCCAATATTGCCAAACATGATTTTCACTGGAATGATGACTTAGGCAAATTGGATGACAATGTTTATTCCGAAGGAAGGTACAATAACCTGACAGAGCGTTTTGGAAAGAAATATCTTTGGTTGGCTTTGTACAAGGCTGATGCGTTATTAAGCGATCATTTCAAGGTTGCTGATGGTTGTAACTATTTGTTTTCTCCGACAGAAAACGACGTAGAGCCAACTCCTTATCCATGGCATACAAGAGAATATTCAAGAATTGATCCAACCATATTGAATGCTTCTGATACGCAGGCTTACACTTCGTTTCAAGCAGATGAGTTGGAGAATGTGGAAATGGTAACTAATGAACAGTGGCTTTCTGAGAATCATCCTATTCAGAAACCAAGGCTAATGGTGAAAGATACTGATGGCTCAGAATGGATAGTGTTGACGTGCTATGATGGTTATAGGCTTGATGCAGAAGAAGACACTGTAAAGGATTTATTTTTGTTCTCTAATGCTGCTTTTATCAAGTATAAGGAACTTGAGATTTTTGGAAGATGGGCTGCTAGGCAGAATTTCTATGGACGATGGATGCCTGAACGCAGGAATGGTAGCATAGATTATCTTTGGAACGAATACCCTTGGGCTGAAACTTATAAGCGAACTCTTCGTGAAGTTGATGATTGGGAAAATCCTGGTAAAGGAGCAACCTTTAAAATCATTCTTTCATACGAAGCCCAATTACAGGAAGAATGGATTGGGTTGGATGAAACGGAAATGTATTTGAAAGAAGTAAGTATGCCGAATCATTTTGTAATGGAAGCATTAAACTTATATACTGCAGAGCGTGGTGTTATCAGAGCTAAAAGTGATAATACAATTGTGGCAAGGAACTTTTCCATCGGCAAAATGAATGGATTGGCCATAAGAAAGGAGTATTTGGATCAATATCTTTCAGATAATAACCTTGCTTTAGTCTTCTATTCGCTTGGTGAGAAATATATAATTCAGAAAGGAACTTATCAAAGCATAGGACAAAGATATGATTTATCTGGAGCGTATTGTTACCATGATGACTCTTTTGAAGAGATACAGCCTATGCATATCAGTAATACTTTATAAAAAATGAAAGTACTATTAATCGACGTATATAATTATAATAAAGGTGGTGCGGAAACAGTTTGCTTCAATACTGGCAAACTGTTGGAGGAGCATGGTCACCAAGTGGTTTACTTTACCTTGAAGTGGGAGGAGAATAATCCTTCGCCTTATAGCAAGTATTTCCCTGAGTCGAAGGAAACCCGTAAGGGACCTTTGAAACAGGTGAAGAATATGGTTAACTATTTCTATCACTTTGAGGCTGCAAAGAAGATGGAACAGTTGATTAAGGACGAACGTCCTGATATCGCCCATATCCACTTGATGTGGGGACAGATTACTCCTTCTATCTTTCCGGTTCTGAGGAAATATCATATTCCAATCTTATTCACCGTGCATGACTATCGTATCGTATGTCCAGCCTATACTTTCAGGGATGGCAGTGGTCGGATTTGTGAGGATTGTAAGGGTAAGTACTTCTATAAATGCTTTACGCATACCTGTTGTAAAGGCAGCAAGGTGATGAGTGCGGTGATGGCAGCAGAGCAGTATTTCCGCAATGCTTTCTTCAATCCTGCCAAGTATATCGACGGTTTCCTGTATGTGAGCAACTTTGCGAGGGATATACAGGAGAAGTATATGCCTGCTGTAAAGAATATACCGAACATTACGCTCTATAATTTCTCGACTTCGATAGCAGAAAAACCAAAGGCTATGCCTGAAGAAAAGTACTTCCTCTATTTTGGAAGATTGTCGTATGAAAAAGGTGTTAGAACGTTGCTGGAAGCTTTCAAGGATTTACCAGACTGTAAGCTGAAGGTGGTCGGTACAGGACCGAAAGAAGACGGGCTCAAAGAGTTTGTTCGTACTTATGGGATGAAGAATGTTGAGTTCCTGGGCTACAAGCGAGGTAAGGAATTAAATGACTTAGTTGCTAATGCTTACTTTGTGATTGTACCGTCTGAATGGTATGAGAACAACCCGATGACGATAATTGAGGCTTATTCCGCAGGTACTCCTGTCATTGGTGCCAGAATAGGTGGTATTCCGGAAATCGTCGTGGAAGGTGAAACTGGTTATCAGTTTGAAAGTGGAAATAGCAAAGGGTTGAGAAAAGTTGTTGTAAAGGCAAATTCTTTATCAGCTGAAATTTATATGAATTATAGTGCAGAGGCCATCAAATTTGCTCATGATAAATTAAGTTTGGATAATTATTATCCAAGATTAAGTGCTTTCTATGAAAGCTTCTTGAAAAAATAATCAGATAAAATGAAAATAGTTGTAACAGGTACTCGTGGTATCCCGAATATCATGGGTGGCGTGG
>ERZ1031897.271-NODE-271-length-19234-cov-4.967569_pt1 | contig 19234 bp, 20 predicted proteins | sample MGYA00517881_ERZ1031897 | MGnify/ENA primary metagenome ERZ1031897 (study PRJEB33719, sample SAMN04261280) | wastewater metagenome | biome: rural village; feature: human; material: feces | host: Homo sapiens | place: El Salvador | collected 2013-01-07 ... | reverse complement strand
GGAAATTCTACATTTTTTTAATTTTTAATATCATTTTAGTTGCTTATTTAAAAAAATTATATTATAATATATCTGTATTTTTATTAGCAGTCAAGGCTGCAATTTATGGAGGAATGTCAAAATGGATAAAAAAGAGCTTCTTTATGAAGGTAAAGCAAAAAAAGTATTTTCTACAGAGAATCCTGACTACTGTATAGTTTCTTACAAAGATGACGCTACTGCTTTTAACGGTGAGAAAAAAGGCACAATCATCGGTAAGGGCGTTGTAAACAACCGTATGAGCAACTTTATGTTTAAGCTTCTTGAGGAAAAGGGTATTCCTACTGATTTCGTTGAAGAGCTCAATGACAGAGATACTGTTCTTAAAAAAGTTGAAATTGTACCTCTCGAAGTTATTGTAAGAAATAAGGCAGCAGGCAGCCTTTCAAAAAGACTTGGTCTTCCTGAGGGCACACCAATGAAAACTCCTGTTCTTGAGTTCTGCTATAAGGATGATGCACTCGGCGATCCTATGGTAAATGAATATCATATTCTTGCAGCCGGTTTTGCAACAAAAGAAGAGATTGATATTATTTCAAAGTATGCTCTCAAGATTAACGAGATTATGATTGACTTCTTTAAGGAGTGTAAGGTTGACCTTATCGACTTTAAGATTGAGTTCGGCAGATATAAGGGTCAGATTCTTCTTGCTGATGAGATTTCACCTGATACATGCCGTTTCTGGGATATGGATACTCAGGAAAAACTCGACAAAGACCGTTTCCGCAGAGATATGGGCGGTGTTGAAGAGGCTTATGCCGAGATGATGAAGCGTATCGGCTTGGCTTAATATTCTGTTTAAATATACATTTACAAATCCCCTTTAGGGCATTAGTTTGATATTTTTACGGATGGTGGCGCTTTTTGAAAAATTCTTTCGACAATTACGCAAAAGAAGGACTGCACGAGGAATGTGGTGTTTTCGGAATATTTGGTGACGGTACAATTAACCCTGCTTATGCTTGTTACAACGGTTTGCTGGCTTTGCAGCACCGTGGACAGGAAAGCTGTGGTATAGCCGTTACCGATGATGGTGTAATAGATTACCATAAGGATATGGGACTTGTTACCGAGGTTTTTAATAACCGTATTCTTGATTCTTTACAAGGTCAGATGGGTATTGCTCATGTCCGTTATTCGACTGCCGGAGGCTCTGTACTTGAAAATTCACAGCCGCTCGTTATGCGTTATGTAAAAGGTACGCTTGCCGTTGCTCACAACGGTAACCTTACCAACGCTCTCGAAATACGCAGTCAGCTTGAACAGACAGGTGCTATTTTTCAGACAACTATCGACTCTGAAGCTATCTGTTATGTTATCGCAAGGGAAAGACTGAAATGTCATTCTGTTGAAGAGGCGGTTGCCCGTACTATGAGGGTTATTAAGGGTGCATATTCTCTGCTTGTTATGAGTCCGAGAAAACTTATTGCCGCCCGTGACCCGCACGGTTTCCGTCCGCTTTGTATGGGTAAGTATAATGATTCCGTGGTATTTGCAAGTGAGAGCGCAGCTCTTGACGCATGCGGAGCAAAATTTATCCGAGATATTGAACCCGGTGAAATTGTGGTTGTTGACAATAAAGAAATCCGCAGTATTAAACCGGATTTCGGAGAAGAAAAGAAGCAGTCACTTTGTGTTTTTGAATATATTTATTTTGCCCGCTCGGACTCCTTTATTGACGGTATCAGCGTCTATGAGGCAAGAAAACAGGCAGGCAGAATTTTGGCAAGGGAGTTTCCGGTAGAGGCTGATATGGTAGTCGGCGTACCTGAATCGGGTATTGACGCCGCCATAGGCTACAGCGAAGAATCCGGAATTCCTTATGAAAAAGCTATTGTAAAAAACAGCTATATAGGCAGAACTTTCATTAAACCCAGTCAGAAAGAGCGTATGAAGAGTGTGCGCATAAAACTTAACCCTATTGCAGATAAAATAAAGGGTAAGCGTGTGGTCATTATTGATGACAGCATCGTGCGTGGTACTACTGTTGACAGAATTGTCACTATGCTCCGTGAAGCAGGTGCCAAAGAAGTTCATATGCGTATAAGCTCACCGCCGTTTATGTGGCCTTGCTACTACGGTACGGATATTCCGTCAAGGGGAGAGCTTATTGCCTGCAACCATACGGTTGAAGAAATCCGTCAGCTAAGCGGTGCGGATTCACTCGGTTATCTTCCCGCAGACAGCCTGCGTGAAATGTTGCACAATGCTCCGATAGGCTTTTGTGATGCTTGTTTCAGCGGTAATTATCCTGCTGAAACCACAAAAAAGACCTTTAAGGGCAAAGAGCGTGGCGGTATGAATTTTGATAAAAAATGCTGATAAACCTACATTCTGAAAGGATTTACTAATATGATTAAGGATACCTATGAGTCACCCTTGTCTGCAAGATATGCAAGCAAGGAAATGAAATATATTTTTTCTCCCGATATGAAATTCCGTACCTGGAGAAAACTTTGGATTGCTCTTGCTGAGGCAGAGATGGAGCTTGGTCTTCCTATCACTCAAGAGCAGATCGACGAACTTAAGGAACACGCTGACGACATCAACTATGAAGTTGCTCAAGAGAGAGAAAAACTTGTTCGTCATGATGTAATGTCACATGTTTATGCTTACGGTGTACAGTGCCCTAATGCAAAAGGCATTATTCACCTTGGAGCAACATCATGTTATGTCGGCGACAATACAGATATTATCATTATGACTGAGGGCTTAAAGCTTATCAGAAATAAGCTTATTACCGTAATCCGCAATCTTTCAAAGTTTGCGGATGAGTACAAGGCTCTTCCTACACTTGCATTCACACATTTTCAGCCTGCACAGCCGACTACAGTCGGTAAGAGAGCTACTCTTTGGCTGCAGGAATTACTTATGGACCTTGAAGATGTTGAGTATCAGCTTTCAAAAGCTAAACTTCTCGGTTCAAAGGGTACAACAGGTACACAGGCAAGCTTTTTAGAACTTTTTGAGGGCGATCACGAAAAATGTAAGGCACTTGACAAGAAGATTGCTCAAAAAATGGGTTATAATTCTTGCTTTGCAGTATCGGGTCAAACTTACTCAAGAAAACTTGATTCGCAGTTTCTCAATGTTCTTGCCGGAATTGCACAGAGTGCGTCTAAGTTCTCAAATGATATTCGCCTTTTACAGCATCTTAAAGAGGTTGAAGAACCGTTTGAAAAGAATCAGATCGGTTCATCTGCAATGGCCTATAAGCGCAACCCAATGCGTTCTGAGCGTATAGGTTCACTTTCCCGTTATGTAATGTGTGATGTATTAAACGGTTATTTCACAACTGCGACACAGTGGTTTGAAAGAACTCTCGATGACTCTGCTAACAAGCGTTTGAGTATTCCGGAGGCATTCCTTGCCGTTGACGGTATTCTTTCACTTTATGCAAATGTTGCAGACGGTCTTGTAGTATATCCAAAGGTTATTGAGCAGCGTTTAAGAAAAGAACTTCCGTTTATGGCTACAGAGAATATTATGATGGACGCAGTTAAGTACAGAGGTGCTGACAGACAGCAGCTCCATGAGAAAATTCGTGTTCATTCAATGGCTGCATCTAAGGTTATTAAAGAAGAGGGCGGCGAAAACGACCTTCTCGAAAGAATTGCTAACGATGAGGCTTTCGGCGTAACTTTAGAGGATCTCGAAAAGATTTTACAGCCTGAGAAATATACAGGCAGAGCAAAAGAGCAGACAGAGGACTTCCTCGCAGAGATGGTTCAGCCTGTTCTTGACAAATATGCTGACATTGAATCAGATAAGCCTGAAATCAATGTATAAAATTTATATACACTTGTATTTATATATTTAAGGAGTTTTACAAATTATGGTTAAAGCAATAGTAGGTGCAAACTGGGGAGATGAAGGTAAGGGCAAAATTACCGATGTTCTCGCAAATGACAGTGACATTGTAATTCGCTTTCAGGGCGGTGCAAATGCAGGTCATACTATCGTAAACGAATATGGCAAATTTGCTTTGCATCAGCTTCCATCCGGTGTATTTCATCAGAATATTACTAATATTATTGGCAACGGCGTAGCTTTCAGCGTTGAAAATTTCGTAAAAGAAATCGCAGACCTTGAGAGCAGAGGCGTGCCGAAGCCAAAGATTATTATTTCAGACAGAGCGCAGATAGTTATGCCTTATCATGTTGCTTTTGACTGTTACGAGGAGGAGCGCCTCGGCAAAAATTCCTTTGGCTCAACAAAGAGCGGTATTGCTCCATTCTATTCAGATAAATACTCAAAAATCGGTTTCCAGATTAACGAGCTTTACGATGACCCTGATTCATTAAGAGAAAAAATCAAACACGCACTTGGCATTAAAAATGCTATTCTTAAGAATCTCTACAATAAGCCTGAGATTACAGAGGAAGAAGTATTTGATAAACTTATGGAGTACAAAGAGGCTCTTGCTCCTTATGTAGGAGATACTTTTGAGTTTATTCATAATGCACTTAAAGATGGTAAGAATATTCTTTTAGAGGGTCAGCTTGGCTCACTTAAGGATACCGACTTCGGTATTTATCCTATGGTTACATCTTCAAACACAATTGCAGGTTACGGCGCAGTAGGTGCGGGTATTCCGCCTTATGAAATTAAAGAAGTTATCACTGTTGTTAAGGCTTATTCAAGCGCAGTAGGTGCAGGTGAATTTGTTTCTGAAATCTTTGGTGAAGAGGCAGACGAGCTTAGAAGAAGAGGCGGCGACGGCGGCGAATTCGGTGCCACAACAGGCAGACCTCGCAGAATGGGTTGGCTTGACCTTGTTGCTACCCGTTACGGCTGTAAAGTACAGGGCGCAACACAGGTTGCATTCACTGTTCTTGATGTTCTCGGCTATCTTGATGAGATTCCTGTATGTGTTGGTTATGAGCTTGACGGCGAAGTTATCGATTACTTCCCATCAACAACAAAACTTAAGAGATGTAAGCCTATTCTTAAAAAATTAAAGGGATGGAAATGTTCAATTTCCGGCATTAAAGAGTATGACAAACTTCCTAAGGAATGTCGTGACTACATTGAATTTGCAGAAGAGCAGATTGGTGTGCCGATTAAGATTGTATCTAACGGTCCATCAAGAGATGATATTATTTACAGATAAACAAAGGCCGGTAATGTAATGGAAAACAAAGAAAGAGTAATTGTCCTCGACTTTGGCGGACAGTATAATCAGCTTATTGCAAGGCGTGTTCGTGAGTGTAATGTATATTGCGAAATACTGCCGTACACAGTCAGCCTTGATAAAATTAAAGAATTAAATCCCACCGGTATTATTTTTACAGGTGGTCCGAATAGCGTGTACGATGAAAGCTCACCGCACATTGCAAAAGAAATTTTTGAGCTTAATATACCGATTCTCGGCATTTGCTATGGTTGTCAGCTTATGGCATATACCCTTGGCGGTGTAGTAACTCCTGCTACAGATAATTCATCTTGTGAGTACGGCAAGACGATGACCAACTATAATAAAGACGATGTTATCTTTACAAATGCTTGTGAACACGGCGTTTCTTGGATGAGTCACCGTGACTATATAAGCACAGTACCGGACGGATTTACCGTAACTGCCACGACAGCGGTTTGTCCTGTTGCTGCTATGAGTTGCCCTGAAAGAAAGCTTTACGGTGTACAGTTCCATCCGGAAGTTAATCACACAGAAAACGGTAAAGATATGCTCCGTTCATTCCTTTATGATGTTTGCGGTTGTAAAGGTGAATGGCAGATGGATAGTTTTATCGATTCAACAGTTGCAAAACTTAAAGAGCAAATCGGCGACAAGGGAGTAGTCCTCGGACTTTCCGGTGGTGTTGATTCTTCTGTTGCTGCCGCTCTTTTAAGTAAAGCAGTCGGTAAGCAGCTTACCTGTGTTTTCGTTGACCAGGGACTTATGCGTAAAGACGAAGGCGACTTTGTTGAGCAGACATTTACAAAACTTTTTGATATGAATTTTGTTCGTATTAATTGCCAAGAGGAATTTCTCTCAAAACTTAAGGGCGTATCAGAGCCGGAAGCAAAGAGAAAGATAATTGGCACAGAGTTTTATAATGTGTTTTGGAATAAAATTCGTGAGAACTACGGCAGTGGTTACTTTGCTCAAGGCACTATTTATCCTGACAGAATTGAAAGCGGTAAAGGTGATGCAGCAAAGATTAAAACTCACCACAATCAGGTAGAAGTACCGCAGGATATTACTTTTGAGGGAATTATTGAACCTTTGCAGGATCTTTTTAAAGATGAAGTACGAGTAGTTGGCGAAAAGCTCGGACTTCCTCATGAACTTGTATGGCGTCAGCCGTTCCCGGGTCCCGGACTCGGTGTTCGAGTAATCGGCGAAGTTACAGCTGATAAGGTAAAAATTTTGCAGGAGGCAGATGCAATCCTAAGAGAAGAAATGGATAAGTGCGGATATGCCTCACAGATGAGCCAGTTCTTTGCAGTCCTTCCGGGTGTAAAGACAGTAGGTGTAATGGGTGATTCCCGTACCTATGATGAACTTGTGGCAATCAGAGCCGTAACAACAGACGACTTTATGACAGCCGATTGGGCAAAAATCCCATATGATATCCTCGGCAGAGTTTCAAGCCGTATCATAAATGAAGTAGAACATGTAAACAGAGTTGTTTACGATATAACCTCCAAACCCCCCGGAACCGTGGAGTGGGAATAATACCAGTAGTTGCGTAAACCCGCATAAACACTGGGTTTTAGGCTCTTAAATTCCTGATTTGATAGCAAAATGATAGCAAACTGTAAAACGACTTTATTCTAAGCGTTCTATCGGTTTGCAGGTACAATTATCTTAATACTATAAAAGGCATTACTGACTTTTGCAGTCGGTAATGCCTTTTTTGTGTTTTATTATGCTTATATGAATTTGTCAGAAATTGCTACAAGAGACTTGTTAATATTTTTTAATGCAGATAATTCATCATCTATTTTGGGTTCCAATGTTAAAACGGAATGTAAACAATTTATGTCAATCTTATATATTTCTGTAAATTCTTTATCGCAGGTGATGTATTTTATCTCAACATCTAATTCAGTAGCTTCAAATTTAGTAAAATCAAAAACAGTACTAATGTGTTGTTGTGGTGCTAAAAATATGTCCTTTAACTTTGTAACATTAAAATCATCAACGCCGGTTTGACCTGCTTTTGACCAATCTAAATCTGGAGTGATGTTAAGCGATATAAGTTTTGCAGGTGAGTTACCAAAGTTTTTTATAATCAAGTCGTGAGTTATTCCCACAGTGCTTTTACAAATATAAAAAACTATATTTCCTCGATTTTGCTCAAAGTACTGCTTTTTCTGCTCGTTCAACTGTTTTCGCATTTCTTTAAGGTTTTGATAGGTGTAATAAATTGCAATGACAGAACCAATAAAAGTTGCAAAGCTTATTATTATACCTATAAATTGAAAAAGCGATGAATACCATTCTGCTGAAGTCATTTGTTATCCTCCTTTAAATTGCTTGTTGGGTAGTTATAACGCCAATTGTCGTATTCTTCTTTTGTGATTTCACCATTTTTAAGTTTTTGAGCCTGCTCTTTCCAAGCGGTGAACATCCCAAACATTGTAATGTAGTTTGTACCCATACCTTTGTCTAAATGCAGACAAACCTCACCGTCAAGCTCGGTGATTTTAAGACCGTATAAATCCTCAAGGGTAAATAAGGTGTGCATAAGACTGTTGTAGCTGTCAATATCAGGAACGGTTAAAGCCTGCGGTGATACTTCAAACACCTTTGCAAGTGTATTAGTTAAATCAGCTTTAGGGGTTCTTGAACCTGACTCATACTGCGCCATACGAATATCCGCAGTCTTTTCAGGAAAGCCGACCTGCATACCGAGATACTTTTGAGTCATACCTCTTAAATTTCTAAAAAAGCGTATTCTTTCGCCGATTGCCATAAAATCTTCTCCAATCTATGATGATAAAATTATCATAGCATATACAGTTAATGCTTGTCAAGATAAATAAAGCAAAAAAGTTTAAGATTTTCTCAAAAACCACTTGACTTAACGGAATTTGCTTGGTATAATATGAATTACCGACTTAAACAAATTCCGTTTAGTTGGTGCAAAACTAAATAACCGTCATACATCACGGTAATGGTGTATCCGCTCGGGCAAATCGGAATGCGGTCAGAAAGTTCTCCGACACTAAACAATTTTAGAAAATTAAAAAATGAAAGGATGATGTTTATGTCAAATAAAATGTTTATGCGTGTAGAGGATGTAGCGGAAGAAATGGGCGTTTCCGTTTCCTATGCGTACAAGCTTATTCGCAAGTTAAACAAAGAATTAAAGGCAACCGGGTGTATTACTATTCCCGGCAGAATTGACCGTAAATTTTTTCACGAGAAATTCTATTCAACAAAAACAAACGACGAAAGGAGTAACTGATAATGGCAGCATTTAAGAATGAAAAGAACGGAACTTGGTATGTGCAGTTCCGTTATACAGACTGGAAAGGCGAACGACAGCAAAAGTTCAAGCGAGGGTTCGCCACCAAAAGAGAAGCACAGGAGTGGGAGCGAGAGTTCCTTATGCAGAAGCAGGCGGATGTAACAATGAGCTTCGACACCTATGTGGAACTTTATGAAAGGGATATAAAGCCCCGATTGAAAGAAAACACTTGGCTGACAAAGGAAAGCATTATTGAAAAGAAAATCTTGCCTTATTTCCAAAAACGCAAGCTGTGCGATATAACGGCAAAGGATGTAATTGAATGGCAGAATGAAATCAGGAAACTGACCGACAAAAGCGGCAAGAAATATTCGCAGACCTATTTGAAAACTGTTCATAACCAGTTAAGTGCGCTGTTTAATCACGCAGTTCGATATTATGGCTTAAAGTCCAATCCCGCCGCAATCGCAGGGAATATGGGAACAGAGGAGCGAAAAGAAATGCTTTTCTGGACTCTTGAGGAATACAAGAAGTTTTCTGAAGTGATGATGGATAAGCCGATTTCCTACTACGCATTTCAAATGCTTTACTGGTGTGGTATCCGAGAGGGTGAAATGCTCGCCTTAACACCAAAGGATTTTGATTTTAAAGCCGAAACGGTAACGATTGATAAATCCTATCAGCGATTAAAAGGCAGAGATGTCATTACTACACCGAAAACAAAGAAAAGCAACCGCACAATTAAAATGCCGAAATTTCTCTGTGAAGAAATGCAGGAATATCTCGGTATGTTTTACGAAGCAGGCGAAAATGACCGTATCTTTCCCATTTCCAAAAGCTATATGCACCACGAAATGGACAGAGGCTCAAAAGAAGCTGATGTAAAACGCATTAGGATACACGATTTAAGACATTCGCACGTTTCGCTTTTAATTGAAATGGGATTTACTGCATTAGCAATAGCGGACAGGCTCGGACACGAGAGTATTGAAGTAACTTACCGCTATGCTCACTTGTTCCCGTCAAAGCAGACGGAAATGGCAAATAAATTAGATGACTTGGGGAAAGGAGATTTTTAATATGTCAGCAAAAAATGTAGATAGGCACAACCGTTTCAGAAACATCACAGTAGGGTTTCGAGTATCACCCGAAGAACAAGCAGAGTTAAATCGTGCTGTTGCTCTTTCAGGTTTATCCAAACAGGAATACTGTTACCGTCGCTGTATGGAGCGTGATGTGGTTGTGCAAGGAAATCCGAGAGTGTATAAGGCTCTTAAAAATCAAATGGCAGATATGCTTGCGGAATTACAACGCATAGAAGCAGGAAACAATGTCAGCGATGATTTATTAAATATCATTGAACTGATAGCCGTCACAATGGACGGACTGAAAGGAGATGTTGCAAATGACGAATAAAAAAGAAATGACTGCCCCTTGTGTATCTGTTGGCGCAGATACGGAGCAGTCATCACAAAAATATACTACAAATATTATACTCGATGTTTCGGCAGAAATCAATGAAAATTTTTTGAAAGGGGGCGTAGCGGATGGCAAAACTTAAAATCATCAATATGGACGAGGTTCCCGTTGAGGAAGTGAAATGGTTGTGGTATCCCTATATTCCCTTTGGAAAACTGACGATTATACACGGAGACGGCGGCGAAGGTAAAACAACTTTAATATTGCAATTAGCAGCGTTATTGTCGAGGGGCGAAAAGCTCCCCTGCGATGACACCGAGCGTGAGCCGATAAAAATTATCTACCAAACGGCAGAGGACGGACTCGGCGATACGATTAAGCCCCGTTTGCTTTCCGGCAATGCAGATTGTACTAAAATTAAAGTGATTGACGAATCGGAAGCGGCTCTTACAATGCTTGACGAACGAGTGGAACAAGCCATTGCCGAAACGGGTGCAAGAGTTATTATCTTAGATCCTATGCAGGCATATATCGGTGCGAAAGTCGATATGAACAGAGCGAATGAGGTTAGAAACATTCTCGCTCACCTTGGCAGAATAGCAGAAAAATATTGCTGTGCAATTATCTTGGTCGGTCACTTGAACAAGGCACAAGGTAACAAGTCCACCTACAGAGGACTTGGCTCTATCGACTTTCAGGCAACGGCAAGAAGCGTGATTGTTGTCGGCAGAGTAAAGGATAAGCCTGAGATACGAGTGGCGGCTCATCAGAAATCATCACTTGCACCCGAAGGTAAACCTATCGCATTTGAATTGAGCGAAGCAAACGGATTTCGTTGGCTCGGTCATTATGATATTACGATTGACAATCTTCTCTGCGGTGTCAGCCGTGAGAAGAAATCTGATATAGCGGAACGGCTCATTACTGACTGCCTATCCGATGGCAAGTATCCGCAACAGATTTTATTGAAGAAAGCGCAGAATGCAGGCATCTCAAAAAGAGTGCTTGATGAAGCGAAAAAATCTCTCGGTGTAAAATCAATAAAGGAAAGCAGCGGATGGTATTGGGAGCTTCCCGAAGAAAAAGAAGCAAGCAGCTTTTAAGGTTGCAACATTGCAAAGGTGTGGGACAACTGCAATCTTGCAATGTTCTTTTTCGGTGGGTAGTGAACAATATGAAAGTTTAGCAGAGTGTGCAGAGAGTGCCTTTTCAAAGGCGACTCTTTGCCCTTCGGAGAACGCAAAACCTGCTCGCAGGTTGCATTTTTGATAGGCTTGCCTGTCAAAAGTGCTTTTGCGTTACTCTTGACAAGAGTAACAGAACCGAGGACAAGTAAGTTTATGAGATTGGAGGTGTAGCTTATGAATAGAACGATAAGCGCAATGGTCGGGAAAGGCTCGGTCAATCATAACAGTCGCAAGTTCAAGGCGGAAAATGTTGACGGTAGCAGAACGTATTTGAACATTGATTACTGTAACGAGCCGATAAAGAAAATCTATCACGAATTGTTTGATGACGCACTAAAAAGATACAACGAAAAGCAGACGAGAGCCGACAGAAAAATTGCAAATTATTATGAAAAAATCCGCAATTCAAAGCAGGAAAAGCTGTTCCACGAACTGATTTTGCAGATAGGTGATAAAGAAAATATGAGTGCCGAAAGCGAGAACGGAGAGCTTGCACGGCAGATTTTGGATGAATATTATCGTGGATTTCAAGAGCGTAATCCTAACCTAAAAGTGTTTTCTGCTCATCTGCATATGGATGAGGCAACGCCCCATTTGCATATTGATTTTGTTCCGTTCACAACCGGCAGCAAGCGTGGACTTGATACAAGAATTAGTCTAAAACAAGCTCTTGCTGCACAAGGTTTCAAAGGCGGAACTCGTGGAGATACCGAATGGAATCAATGGGTAAACGCAGAAAAATCCGCACTCGCATTCGTTATGGAACGGCACGGAATTGAGTGGGAACATAAAGGCTAACACGAAAAGCATCTCTCTGTTCTCGATTACAAAAAGCAGGAGCGAGAAAAAGAAGTTACGAAATTGGGCGATGAAATCAATAAGAAAAAGGACAAATTAGAGCTTGTGAATGCTCAAATCGGTAATCTGATCGACTGTGAAAAGTCTCTTGAAAATGTGAAAGAAAACTTTGAAGATGACCTTCAGTATCAGCTTCCCGAGCCTCCTGCCTTGATGAGTGCAAAGACATACAAAACAAAAATTGCACAGCCGATAATCAATGCTTTGAAAGAGTTGGTGCAAGGCGTAGTAATCAAATATTTTAAAATGAAAAGCACTCTTGAAGAATGGCGGCAAGCAAATCAAAGCCTGTATCAAGACAATATCAGACTATCGGAAAGAGCAAAAAACTTGGAAAATATCAATGCTTCACAAAAAACGGAACTACAAGATTACAAGCTCTTACGAAAGGTCTTCGGACACAAACAAATTGATACTATGCTTGAGCAGGCAAAGGAAATCACACAGTCTAAAAAGCGTGGCTCATGCTTTAGAAATGATAAAAACGAAAGGTAGGAAAACACAATGGAAAACAGAATTTATGATGAAAAGAACGGTCTTTGGTACGAAAAGCAGGGCGATTATTATCTGCCTTGCTTGGAACTCCCCGAACAAGAAACCAAGCCTGTCGGCGTTTGGGGACAGCGCCACTTGCACTATATTAAGCAATATAAGCGTGTCTTTTACGCTAATCTGCTGACCACTTGCAAGCTGAACGGTTACCTTGCAGATGTTGACGAGCAGGCTGAAAATCTTTTTCTTCGGTTGGTAAAAGACCTTGCTGAAAAGGAAAATGTAACTGAGAAGCTCAAAGCTGAAAATCAAATGTTATGGGTACAGAGGGTGAATAATATTCGTAACAGGGCAATGGAGATTGTAATTGCGGAATTGATTTGCTCATAGGACTATGCAGAGTGTTGTTATTGAAAAGAGCGACACTCGGCATTTTTTTATAAATATAAGTAGGAGAGCGTTTATAAATGTAGAAAAATTTTGTTTGTGAGTTTAAAAGAGCATATATTACAGCATGGTAATGATTTTATACAATTTAAGCTTATGTTTCGTTTTTAATTGTTTTTTAGAACTTTAATAATTACTTTTTGGAAAACTATTGAAAAAGTTCGTAAAAACGAATATAATATTACTGTCATCATAAATGGAGGTAAAGGTATGCGAGAACTTATTAGCGTCCAAGCAGCAGCAAAAAAATGGAATATTACTACTCGTCGAGTTCAGATTTTATGTAATAATGGGCGCATTGAAGGTGCTGTAAAAGAAAGTGGTATATGGTTAATCCCAGCAGCAGCCTCTAAACCAGCTCGCCAAACAAAGTTATCAAAAAATGCAATTAGAAAATCAAACATAAATGTTTTATCTCTATTTTCGGGATGTGGTGGAATGGATTTAGGGATAGAAGGTGACTTTGAGGTCTTATCTGCTTCTATCAATAAAAAAATACATCCAAATTGGGAGATAAGACCTGTTGACGACAACTGGGTAAAACTACCTAAAAATAGATTTCATACTGTTTTTGCTAATGATATAAGAGAGGATGCAAGAGCTGCGTGGATAAATTATTTTGGTGAAAAGGGAATTTGTGACTCAACATATTGTTTGGATAGTATTGTCGATCTTGTGAAATTACATAAAGAAAATGGTATTCCTGTATTTCCGAAAAATGTAGATGTAGTTACAGGAGGCTTTCCGTGTCAAGATTTTTCGGTCGCAGGAAAAAGATTAGGATTTGACTCTGATAAAAGTCATAACGGTAAAAAAATCATTGACGATAGTACACCAAGTATCGAAAGCCGCGGACAACTGTATATGTGGATGCGAGAAGTGGTTTCTATAACACATCCGAAAATGTTTATTGCAGAAAATGTTAAAGGACTTGTGAATCTTGGTGATGTGAAAAAAATCATTGAGCACGATTTTAGTACTATTTCAGAAAATGGTTATCTTGTTGTTCCAGCAAGAGTGTTACACGCTGCTGACTATGGTGTACCTCAATCGAGGGAGCGAGTAATTTTCTTTGGCTTTAAAAAATCCGCTCTAACCAAAGATGCGTTTGAAGCACTTTCGATGCCAGTAATACCCTCTGAATACGACCCATATCCGCCAGTAACACACGAATACAATGTTACTGGAAAAGATTTATTACCACCTGTTACTTTACGACAAGCTTTTGTTGGATTATGTGAACCAGATAAAGCAATTGATCCATCTCAACAAAAATACTCTAATGCGAAGTATATGGGAAAGCATTGTCAAGGACAAACAGAAATTAAGTTAGATAGTATAGGACCTACGATTAGATCGGAACATCACGGTAATATAGAGTTTCGTCGTTTGAGCGCCGAACACGGTGGAAAATATATTGATGAGCTACAAAATGGAAAGGCAGAAAGACGCCTGACAATTCGTGAATGTGCTCGTATTCAAACATTTCCTGATAGTTATAATTTTGTTTTTAAAAACAGCAGCAAAAATCTATCAGTATCTGCTTCACAAGCATATAAACTAATTGGAAATGCAGTTCCGCCACTTTTAGGATTTCACATTGCAAAGCGCATAGAAACTCTTTGGAATACATATTTTGGAGGTGAAAGCAGTGATAATTTCCGAAAATAACAAACCAACCTTAGATGAGTTTAGACAGTTGATGATTAAAACAGACTCTATGCTTAATCAAGAAGCGATTGGTAGAGAAGATTATTATAAGGGTCGCAATGGAACAAAGTTGGAAGAGGATGTGTGCGATGCCCTTACAAGATGCGCTATGCACACCCCTTTTGAAGGTACAATACAATTAGTTTCAGGTGCTACATTTCCAGACATAGTTGCCAATAAGTTTTATGGAGTAGAAGTTAAAAGTACAAATAAAAATCATTGGAAATCTATAGGAAGTAGTATATTAGAATCAACCCGTGACCAAAATGTTGAGCGCATTTTTCTCACTTTCGGAAAGTTAGGTTCACCTGTTGCTTTTAAAAGTAGACCATATGAGGAATGTCTTTCTGGAATATCAGTAACCCACTATCCTCGTTATCAAATCGATATGGAACTTGGCGCAGGAGAAACTATTTTTGATAAAATGGGGGTTCCATATGATGAGTTGCGTAAAATGGATAACCCTGTTGCTCCTGTTTCTCGTTATTACAAACAGCAACTCAAACCTGGTGAAAGTCTTTGGTGGGCGGACAGTGATGTAGAGGAAACAGTCGTTCCACCGACAGTTAAATTATGGAGTGCGTTATCTCCAGAAGAAAAGAATTTTTATACAGTACAGGGATATGCATTGTTTCCAGAAATATTAGGACATAGTAGTACGAAAAAATATCAGCGATATGCTTTGTGGTTGGCAACTAATTGCGGCATAATTAATACTAATATTCGAGATCAATTTTCGGCTGGTGGAAGAGTGAATATTGTTACGGCAAAAGGCATTTTTGAAAGAGTGCCGGCTGCTTATGGTCGTATTGATAAATACAAAGAGTTGATAGTAGAGACCTTATTATCCACCAATGAAGCAGTTCTAAAAGAATATTGGCAGCACATCAGCATTAGTTAGAATAGGCTATTGCATTGGTGTAAACTTGCAGCAATAGCTGCTGGAACAAGCAAAGAAGAATGTGTGCAAATTTACAATTTGTTAAGGGCTATTTTTAATATATAAATACTTGATATTATGGCGCTGAACAGAAAATGTTAAAGACTTGCATTTATGCGCTATAACACATCTGATACAACTAATTCGATGGCAATCAATCTTTTCTTGCTGCCATCGACAAATTCTGCTTCAGCGGGTAAAACTTTTATCAAAATGCAGAATTAGTTGTTAAATGACGATGACTGTGCTTGTTTTTTGGTTGAAGAGATTGCACAGTACTCTCAAAATATCAAATGGAAAACAACAGTTGATAAGAAAAAGGTTGGTCATAAACTGTCCACGGGGTGAGTCTTGATTAATTCTACGCCTTAGTAACAGGACAGGACGACGATTTTTATCAGATGTGTATGTATTGCCGTCCGTTATTTTGAAAAGGCGGTTAAAGAGTTATAAGGTACGATCGTGCCGCACGATACGGTTGTTGGTGAGCTGAGAGCTTTGGCGAGCGAGCAGAATGTTGAATCGGAAGATTTGGCAATTGCGATGGCAGCTTATATGCTGGGGTTTGGAAGTTATAAAGGATTTATTTGAATAATTTTCAATGTTTAATATATAATTTTATATTAATCGAATTTTATAGGAGGGCTCAATATGGGAATAGATATTGTTCGTGGTGTAATAAATAATATTAATGCCGCAAATGAGGTAGTGTCCGTTATTGATAGTATGACCGATTATACTGGTACATTATATTTAGGATATCCACTTACTTTTACGGATGATTCTGTAATTACTGTAGATGCTTTATTAATATCTAAAGAAAAAGGATTAACTGCTTTTATATTTGAAACTGATGATGATAATGCAGCAGATAAGCAGGATTCGCTCTATTATCAAATTAATAATGCTTTAACTAAATATGAATCTTTAAGAGCTGGTAGGAAAGTGGCAATATCGCCTAATGTTATTTCTATTTTTCCAAGGGAAAATCATTTGGAATCGAATGATGAATATATGTATTGTGATAATAGCACACTTTTTAATACTATTAATAATTTACCTTCATTCGATGATAAATATTATACCGCACTATGTGAAGCACTACAAAAAATATCTTCTATGAAACCTAAAAAGAAAAGAAGAAATGTCACAAAAAATGATTCTAAGGGCAATGTTATCAAAAACATTGAAAAAGAAATAGCAAATTTAGATGAATGGCAGAAAAAAGCAGCTTTTGAAATACCAGATGGACCACAACGAATAAGGGGATTAGCAGGATCAGGAAAGACTGTTGTATTGGCGTTGAAAGCTGCATATCTGCATTCACAGTATCCTGAATGGAATATCGCCATTACATTTTATACACGTTCGTTATCACAACAGATTAAAAATATGATTACCAATTTTTCATATGAATTTATAGGCGACTCTCCAAACTGGGAAAAATTACACGTAATTCATTCCTGGGGAACCGACAGTGAAACTGGAATATATTCGGAATATGCAAATAAGTGTAATTTCACCGCTTTAAATTACAATGGAGCTGTCGCAAAATATGGTAGAGACAATGCATTTAATGGTGTTTGTTCAGAATTATTAAATCAAACTATAAAATTTGATCCTTATTACGATGCTATTTTAATTGATGAAGCACAAGATATGCCTATTAGTTTTTTTAAATTGTGTTATAGAATCTCTAAGGATCCTAAACGAGTGATATTTGCATACGATGAATTACAGAATTTGAGTAATGCCACCATGCCTTCAGTTGAAGAAATGTTTGGAAAAGATTCTTATGGCAATCCACTTGTTAGATTAATTAATAATAAAAATGAAGCCAGACAGGATATTACACTTCCTATTTGTTATAGGAACACGCCTTGGGCATTAACGCTTGCACACTCAATAGGTTTTGGGATTTATCGTAAGGAAGGTATTGTTCAACTTTTTAATGATCTAGATTTGTGGGAAGATATTGGATACCAGGTGACTAGCGGGACATTGAATTATAATCACGAAGTTGCATTGAAAAGAAAAACTTCATCTACACCTCAATATTTTCATATGCTAATGAAAAAAGAAGATGCGGTTATAACTAAATGTTTTGATGATACTTTTGACCAATACGAGTGGGTTGCTGAACAAATAATTAAAAATATAACCGAAGATGAGTTGGATGCAGATGATATTCTTGTAGTTTTTCCTAATGCGTATTATGCAAAAAGTCAGTATTCTGCTTTTAGAGATTCTCTGTTGAATAAAGGTATAAATTCTATTTTAGCAGGAGTAACAGCTGATAGAGATACGTTTAAGGTTGATGGTTTTATAACATGTTCAAGTATATACAGAGCCAAAGGAAATGAAGCACCTATGGTTTATATTGTTAACGCAGATTATTGTGCTTGTGGTGCGGAAATGATCAAGTTGAGAAATACTCTATTTACTGCTATTACAAGATCACGAGCTTGGGTTCGTATTTGTGGCGTGGGTGATGAAATGAAAATACTGGAGGCAGAAATAAATAATTGTATTTTGAATGATTATGAACTTAAATTTAAAATCCCGACAGAAAATGAATTAGAAAGAATGAGGTTGATTCATAGAGATAGAACAGAAACAGAAAAAAAGGAATTAAAAAAGACAGAAGATATGATCAGAAACTTGACTATAGCACTGAAAAAAGGAGAAATAGAACCATCTTCTTTGCCCGGAATATCAGCTCTTCTCAAAGCTTTAGGAGTTAACAATGATGAAGACGAATCAAGTTTTTGAACAAACTGCATCACAAATTAAAAGTACAACGGAAATCTTAAAATCTTCAGGATTCGTTATATTTGATATTCCTCCAGAAAGAAATATTAATGAAAAGGAGCAACAATTAACTTGGAAAAATCATCGTGGTGGAAGATTAGTTAGCAGTAAAGCTTTTTTGAAAATCGACCAATATATAGAGATTTTGTCAAGTTATGCATATCAATTGCTTTTATATGATTATTCTATTGTAAGATACTCATTTGTTTTTGATGGCGCAAGGATTTTAAGCCAAAATATATTGTGGTGGCCTTGTCCTGTAAATATGGATCAAGAAGTCGAAAATGAATTTGGTCTCATAGAAGGTATAAAGCAAAAAGTAAATGCCTCACAAAACCAATCGGATTATCTAATGAGATCTCCCATTAGAGTTGATTTTGATGGTGGTAACAATCAACCTTCTCACCCGAGCTCTCACATACATCTTCAACATCACGATTGTAGAATTAATTCCTGTAAGCCAATATGTTTTAATCAATTTATGAAGTTTATAATATGTAATTTTTACCCGCATAATTATATAAACTGTGACAAGTGGACGTTTTTAAACTATCAGTATGACAATATGCACAAAAAAATTAAATATGATAAATCGTCATATTTGTGTTTTTAATTATGTTGCAACTACAGTATGGTTAAGATGTATATTCAATATATTTTGGGGAGGGGAGAAACAAAAAGTGATAGCACTCAAGTGATAGCTATTTGATAGCAGAAGTCAATATACCTTATAGAATTAAGATAATATGTATCATTTGATATCAAATTAAGTCAAAACTCCTAAGCAAAATCAGTTAATATCTGTTTTGTACTTAGGAGTGGGAATGATTTCACACCCGTGAAAAAAGCCTTATTTTACTGGGCTTTTGCCGATTGTATATGCTTTTTGGCAACAAAATGGCAACATAATT
>ERZ1031897.250-NODE-250-length-19894-cov-48.837391_pt1 | contig 19894 bp, 10 predicted proteins | sample MGYA00517881_ERZ1031897 | MGnify/ENA primary metagenome ERZ1031897 (study PRJEB33719, sample SAMN04261280) | wastewater metagenome | biome: rural village; feature: human; material: feces | host: Homo sapiens | place: El Salvador | collected 2013-01-07 ... | reverse complement strand
CCAGTTTGCCCTTGCTGACGTGGATGATAGCCTCGCCCAGGTGCATTTCCTTAGGGATGATTGGCATATCGTCGCTGCGCATCACATCTTCTGCGGTAGTCAGGAGACGCTTACCTAATTCGCCACCTGGATGGAACTGGGCAAAGTCGCGCGGCTTGAAGTGGCGTACCTGCATCAGGGCGATAGCCAGTGCATCTCCCATCGCCAAAGCCGCAGTGGTACTGCTGGTTGGAGCAAGGTTCAGCGGACAAGCCTCCTTCTTTACCTTTACGGTGATATGATGGTTGGAGTATTTTGCCAGCAGGGAATCTGGATTTCCGGTGATGGAAATGATAGGAATATTCATGTGGAGTACCATCGGGATGAAACGAAGCAGTTCATCGGTCTGACCGCTGTTACTCAGTGCCAGAACCACATCCTTGTCGGTCATCACACCTAAGTCGCCGTGATAGACATCCAGTGGATTGATGTAGAAGGCTGGTGTGCCTGTAGAGGCAAGTGTAGCGGCAATCTTGGCACCTACGTGTCCACTCTTGCCCACACCTGTAACGATAATCTTGCCTTGGCAATGATACATCATGTCTACAGCTTTCTCAAAGTTGTCGTCCAGATAAGGTATCTGGTCGAGGATGGCCTGCGCCTCGTCTCTAAGAGCCTGTTCGCCATAACCGCGAACAATCTTATCATCTATATTGTTATTTTTATCGGTCATTTCTAAATCATTTGAATTGGCTTTCCCTTCGGATGCCGAACGTTGTTTCTTCGTTCTTCACTTACAGAAGTTCTTCTATAAGTGATTCCAACTTGTTTAATTCCAGCATATTGGCAGCATCGCTCTTGCCCTGGTCTGGGTCTGGATGTACTTCAAAGAAGTAGCCGGTAGCTCCGAAAGCTTTAGCCGCCTTTGCCATTGCTGGAACGAATTTACGGTCGCCTACCGTCTTGCCGTCACCTGCACTCGGGCGCTGAACGCTATGGGTACAGTCCATGATGACATTTGGCACAATCTCCTTCATGTCAGGGATGTTTCTGAAATCTACCACGAGATTGTTATAGCCGAAACAGTTGCCGCGTTCTGTGAGCCAAACTTCCTTGGCACCGCTCTCCAATGCTTTTTCTACAGGATATTTCATATCTCTTCCGCTCAGAAACTGTGCCTTCTTGATGTTGACGATTTTACCAGTCTTGGCTGCAGAAACCAGAAGGTCGGTCTGACGGCAGAGGAAGGCTGGAATCTGGAGGATATCACATACTTCACCTGCTGCTGAAGCCTGATAACTCTCATGAATATCAGTTGTAACCTGCAGGTTGTATTTCTCCCTGATATCTCCCAGCATCTGGAGACCTTTCTCCAGTCCTGGACCACGGAAAGAGTGGATGCTGGTACGGTTGGCTTTATCGAATGAAGCCTTGAATATGATTTTTGTTCCTAACTTTTCGTTGATGCGGACGAGTTCCTGAGCTACTGTTTCCAATAGTTCCATTGACTCGATGACGCAAGGACCTGCTATGAATGTTGCCATATTTTTTTATAGTTTATAGTTGATAGTTTACAGTTAATAGGGAGCTAACCTGCTATTAACTGTAAACTGTAACCTGTTAATTATTAACTTGTTTGATTGTAATTTCACGCTGTGGGAACGGAATCTCGATGTTGTGATCGTTGAGCGTATCGTAGATGCACTCCATGATGGTGGCATCATCGATGGCTTGGGTAAGCACGTTCACCCATACTACGATTCTGAGTGTGATGCAGCTGTCATCGAAACTCTTCAGTAACACCTTCACGCCTTTGTCCTGATAGATACAGTCCAGTTTCATGAGGGCATCAATCAGAATCTGTTTCACTTCCTTCACATTGCTGCCATAAGCAATACCTACCTCCAGAATATCCAGCTCATAACCATGATTTTTGGTCATGTTCTTGTAGTTTTTGGAGAAAAGCTGCGAGTTCTGGAAGGCTATGACCGAACCGTCGGTAGCCTCCAGCATCGTAGAGGTATAACTGATACTGCTCACCTTACCACGGGTGCCGTCACAGATGATATAATCACCCACCTTCACACGGCCCATCATCAGAGAGATGCCGTAGTAGATGTTTTCGAGAATATCCTTTGATGCAAAACCCAGACCGGTTGATAAGCCGGCAAAGATAGCTAGCAGCCATGATTTTCCTACCTGGAACACATTCAGGGCTATCATCAGCCAGATGCCCCAGATAATCACCTGCATCACGTTCTTGAACATCACAATCTTTGATGCAGCCGACGCCGGGTCTGCCTTCTCGAAGTGATGACGCATGAAATCTACAGAGGTAATGTTGATGTAGTTGAACAGGAAGTACAGGCAAGCTACCACTGAAATGCTGAAAAGCGATGCTGTGAAGTTGCTGGTCTTGATGTAATCCTTGTTGAATATCTCCCAAGTCGTATCACTCATGTTGAATACATCTGCTGCCCAATAGATAGAGATGATGAACGAGAGTACACCCGAAATAGGGAGCAATACCTTGTAGATGAAGCGATACAGCCATTTGTCGGTAATCGCCTTGTCTGCCAGTTTTTTACGTTTGGCATATACGCTGAGCCATCCCTCGCAGCAGGTAATGGTAAGCACGCAGGTAAGCTGCATGGTCCACCAGATGATAAGCTGGACGGCAAGCAGTGTGAAACCTGTCCAGGCAAAAATGGTGCTCGCTCCGAATACGGCAAGCGATATGAATGCGTATGTCTTGTCGGTGCGCAATACCTGGTTGTGCTTTCTGCCAATCACATTCCACTGCCAGAGAGCGCAGAGCAGAAGGACTGGTGGAAAGATGAGGTTTACCAGGTCGTTTGGTATCAGGATGATACGGAACACGATAACGATGAAACCTACCAGCATCAATGGCGAATAGATACGGAAAGTATTCTTGATCTTATCGTTGTCTACGCGTAGCAAGATAGATACCAGAATGACGCCAACCAACCAGGAATATTCTACCAGCAGCTGGCTTGCCATAATCACGAAGTTCTGGGTAACCGCCATTCTTACGATACCGAGAATAACTGCGAAGGTTACTACTGTCATAGCCATGATAAGGCATGGTCGTTTTGCCATAAAACTTTCCTTTCTGTTCTCGAACATACCATGCTTCATGAGTTGGGTAATTACGATGCGGATGGTAAAGAGATTGAGGAAGATGGAGATGAGACCCCAGAAGATGATGATACCGAAGAGGATGAAGATGATACGTACATCCCATTGTGACATCATGCCCGGTACGGGCTTGTATTTCTCGGTTACAGACGTCTTCGCCTCCTTATAGTTCATGCTGATATTGCGGAGTATACGCAGATAGTTGTCGCCTCCATTATTGAAGATGCTGTTCTGGATATCTTCGTATCTGCGGTTGGCATAGTCGTTGAGTGCCTGTAGCTTACGGTCGGTTCTGTCGTAAGCCTGTACATAGGCTTGTAGCTGTTTCTGTTTCTCTACCAGCTGGCGGCGGATATTGACTGCCAGAGTCAGGTCAACGTTTCGGTTCACCTGTGCTTCTTCGCTGAGAAACATGGTGTTCATGCCGTAGAGATAGTTGATGAGCGAATCGAAACGCGCCACCTCAACATTGTTCTTCTTGATCATCTGGCGGAAAGGAACAGCCTTCGACTTAAACTTCTTAAACTGCTCTGTAGCCTCATGACAGGCATACGTCATGTCGAAAATATACCCGTTGCGCTGCGAATAGAGCATGATGGAGTTCTGGTCAGCCTGTTTCACAATACTGATGAGTTCCTGAATTACCGCCAACTGTTGGGCCTTGGCAGCTTGGTTCTGTCTCTCCAAGTCTATATGATAGTTAGTCAATTCAGTGCGCAGCATATAGAGCGTTGTGTCCAGGTTGGCTTCCTTGAGCACAGCGTTGCTTGGCAGCACGAATGCCATCATCAGCACAATTATGATGTATAGTCTCTTCTTCATATTTAGTAAATTTGACTGCAAAGTTATTAATAATTCGTGAAAAAGCAAAGAGAAAATCGCCTTTTTTGATATATTAGCACCTTTACGTTCGATTTTTAGGGTTATCTTTTGCATTTTTCATATAAATTGATTACATTTGCAACGTCAAAGGATACGTTAATTAATCAGATAAGAATATGAAGATACTCATAGCAGATAGTGGCAGTACCAAGACCGATTGGGCTCTGGTTGATGAACAGGGTAACGTGATGGTTACCTGTAAGACGCAGGGCATCAGTCCGATTCATCAGAGTGATGCCGAGATTTTGGATGTGTTGTGTAAGGAACTTGTTCTGTCAGAGCAGCCTCAGGAGGTTTTCTTTTATGGCAGTGGAGTAACCGAGGCGATGAAGTCTCGCATGAAATCACTCTTGCAGCAGTCTTTTCCCGAAGCCAAGGTTGAGGCTGAAGGTGATATGCTAGGAGCAGCCCGTGCCCTCTTTGGCAAGAAACCGGGTATCGCCTGTATTTTGGGAACCGGTGCCAATAGTTGTCTTTACGATGGAGAGAAGATTGTGATGAACACGCCTCCGTTGGGATATATCCTGGGCGATGAGGGTAGTGGGGCAGTAATCGGCAAACTTTTCCTCAATGGTATCTTCAAGGGCACTTTGCCTGTATCGCTAAAGAATAAATATCTTGCCTGGTCGGGCTTGGATTATCCTACTATTATTAATAAGGTGTACAGACAGCCGCTTGCCAATCGCTTTCTGGCTTCCATCTGTCCTTTTATCTCAGAACAGATAGCAGAAGGTGAGAAACATGAGAACGGGACTGACGAACTGAATGAAGCCATGTCACTCTATCGTATGATACTGGAGAGTTTTAATCAGTTCTACGCAAAGAATCTCACACCTTATATTAAATATGTCAAGGCGAGCACCGAGGATATAAGTCAGTTGGAGCCAGGCATGAAGGCATGGCATTCATCCTTGGAAGAAGAAATCCCGATGCTTGGTTTTGTTGGAAGCATAGCCCATTACTTTGAGTCTCCTTTGAGAAATGTGATGGAGGATGAGTTTCATCTCAAGATTTCCCAGATTTTGAAAGCCCCGATGCCGGGATTGATAAAATATCATATTAATTAAGCAATTTTTGCACCGAAATGTATTTTATGCTACATTTTGGTGCTTTTTCGTTAAAAAATGTAGGTTGCGCAACATTTTATACGTAATTGATTAACCAAAACATACCCCATTGTGTCTGTTTTTTATCTATCTTTGCCCCCGAAAAGTAAATGTAAACAACGATAAATCGAGGCAATCCTCATAACCGAGGCTTACACCTTATTTATATAAAGGCAATATTCGACCTATGTTACATAGGCCCTATATTACACCTAGAAGCAACAATTATTAATTTAAACCTAAAGTAATTATGAGAAAAACATCTCAGAAATTCTCGCAGAGCCACATGCTCTGCAAAGTTGCTCTGGTAGCCATCATGTTGGTGTTCCAGGCAATGTTAGGAATCGGAGCGGGTGTCCTCAATGCTCAGACGGTTAAGGGTACTGTCATCTCTGGCAGTGACAATGAACCATTGATTGGTGCAAGTGTCATGGTGCAGGGTACAAAGACGGGTGCCGTTACTGACCTGGATGGTAACTTTACCATTGAAGCAAAAAATGGACAAACACTCGAAGTTTCGTATCTGGGCTTTATCACCCAAAAGATTAAAGTTACAGGTTCGACAATCAACGTAACCTTAAATGAAGACAAGCAGTCACTTGATGAAGTTGTCGTAGTAGGTTACGGTGTTCAGAAGAAAAAGCTGGTGACGGGTGCTACCGTTCAGTTGAAGGGTGACGACATCGCCAAGCTTAACACCACCAACCCTCTTTCTGCCATGCAGGGACAGACACCTGGTGTTAACATCGTTTCTACTTCTGGTCAGCCAGGTGCTGCCATGAGTGTTACCATTCGTGGTTTGGGTACCGTAGGAAACTCTCAGCCTCTTTACTTGATTGATGGCGTGGGTGGTGATATCACAACCTTGAACCCTGCCGACATCGAGAGCATCGACGTGTTGAAGGATGCCGCTTCTGCTGCTATCTATGGTGCACAGGCTGCCAATGGTGTAGTCCTCGTTACAACCAAGAGCGGTAAGGAAGGTTCTTCCAAAATTACATACGATGGATATGTAGGTTGGCAGACTCTGGGGCGCAAGTTTGAAATGCTCAATTCCAACCAGTATATGCAGATTATGGATGAGGCTTTGCTGAATTCAAATAATATGTCGCCTATCGACTGGACTTCTCTCAGTGCTATCCGGGATGCAAATGGTAATGTTTATAATACAGACTGGATTGACCAGGCTGTAGACAATGGTGCCTTGACCACTAGCCATAGTCTGGCTTTTACCGGTGGTAGTAAGACTTCTACTTATTCTATTTCTGGTGGTTATACCGGACAGGACGGTCTTATTGGTGGTTCTGACGTTTCTTATTATAAAAGGTATAACCTTCGTGTCAATTCTGAACATAAGATGTGGAATGGATTGGTAACTATTGGTGAGCACGTAGGTTTTGTTTATAAGGATAGCCGTGGCATGGGTACCGGCAATATCTATAACAACAACCTCCGCAGTGCGTTCTCTACTTCTCCACTGGTTCCTGTTTATGACGCAGATGGTAACTATTATTCTACCGTTGATTCAGACTGGAACAAGAATGATGGTAACCCTTATGGTACCATGATGATGAATCGCTACAACCAGAGCAAGAGTACTTCGGTTGATGCGAATGTTTATGTACAGATTGAACCTATCAAGAACCTGAAGTTCAAGACCGTATTCGGTTTGAACTATGGTGGCTCTAACTATCGTTCATTTACTCCTATTTATAAGTTTACTCCGCAGAGTGGTAATGGTATCACCAAGGTGAACCAGAGCAATGGCAATGGTACTTCTCTGGTTTGGACCAATACCCTGACTTACGATTTCAATATCAAGGAGCACCATATCAGTGCTTTGTTGGGTAGTGAGACTACTAAGTATGATGGTGAATCAACAGGTAGTTATGGTGTGAACCTGACTGCAGGCTTTGATGACTGGGAGCATGCCTATGTAGAGAATACTGAGAAGGGACATGCTGACCGTAAGGTTAGTGGTGGTCCTTACGATGCTACCCGTGGTCAGTCTTTCTTTGCCCGTTTGGGTTGGTCTTGGAAGGATCGCTACATGGTGAATGCTACCATGCGTGCCGATGGTTCTTCTAAGTTTGCCAAGGGACATCGTTGGGGTTATTTCCCATCTGTTTCTGCCGGTTGGACTTTGACTGAGGAAGATTTCATGAAGTCAGCTGCTTCCTGGTTGGATTTCTTGAAACTCCGTCTCTCTTGGGGTCAGGTTGGTAATGCTAATATCAACTGCTATCAGTATCTGGCTCCTGTTACAACATCCAATACCAACTACAACTTTGGTGCTACTGGTGGTACCGATGCTTGGGTGATGGGTGCTTATACAGAGCGTTTGGCTAATGAGAAGGTGAAGTGGGAGACTTCAGAGCAGTATAACGTTGGTTTGGATGCCCGTTTCCTCCGTCAGCGTCTTTCCTTGACTCTCGATGGTTATATCAAGAGCACTAAGGATTGGTTGGTTCAGGCTCCTATCCTGGCTACAGCTGGTACCGGTGGTCCTGTCATCAATGGTGGTGATGTGAAGAACAAGGGTATCGAGGTTGGACTTTCATGGAATGACCAGATTGGCAAGGACTTAGTTTATAGCGTAGGTGCCAACTTCGCTTATAACCACAATGAAGTAGGTAATATTCCTACATTGGATGGTATCATCCATGGTGCTACCAATCAGATTTATCAGAATGCTGAGGAATTCTATCGTGCGGAGAATGGTCATGCAATCGGTTACTTCTGGGGTTACAAGACAGCTGGACTCTTCCAGAACCAGAAGGAAATCAACGATTGGATAGCTGCCGGTAACGGTATTTATCAGGCAGATGTAAAGCCTGGTGATGTAAAGTATGTTGATGTGAATCATGATGGCGTTATCAATGCCAGCGATAAGGTTGACTTGGGTAATGGTCTTCCTAAGTATACTTTCGGTTTCAATTTCAGCCTGGCATGGAAGGGCTTTGACCTGAGTGCTAACTTCACAGGTGCAGCCGGTTTCCAGATTGCACAGTCTTACCGTGATCCTAGCTCATCTCAGGCTAACTACAGCCGCAGAATCTTGAAGCGCTGGACAGGTGAGGGTACAAGCAATGAGATTCCTCGTGTTACCTACGGAGATGTTGGTAACTGGTTGTTCTCAGACCTCTATTTGCAGGATGGTGACTACATCCGCTTGCAGAACCTTACCATGGGCTACGATTTCAAGAAGCTCATCTCTTGGAAGGGACTCTCTAAGATGCGCCTCTATTTCCAGGTGCAGAATCTCTTTACTTTGACCAAGTATGATGGTATGGATCCGGAAATCGGTTCATTCAACGGTACTGATGGTAACAGCAGCGATTCCTGGGTATCAGGAGTTGATATGGGTTACTATCCACATCCTCGTACTTTCATCGTTGGTTTAAATCTTGCATTCTAACTCTTAAACAGAAAGTAATATGAATAAGAAACATATATTGATGAGTGCCCTGATTCTCTCTTCCATGGCTTTGACGTCATGCGATGACTTCCTGGACACTTCATCTAAGACAAAGATGAATTCCGAGACTGCTTACAGCACACCGGCTGCAGCAGACATGGATCTTGTAGGCTGCTACGATGGATGGCAGCGTACATTGAGCGATGAAGGTGTCGGCATGTACCTGACGGCTGAGTTTGCCTCCGAGCAGGCTTTCGCAGGCTTGGGTCTTTCTGATGCCAAGAACAATAATGCCATCGACCAGTTTGATTTGACAATTGCTCCATCATATACAGATCTCTATAATACGGATTGGAAGAATTATTATCAGGCTATCTACCGTTGCAATCAGCTGATTCAGGCTGATGCTACCATCAAGTGGAATGGTGATACCAAGGCAGAAGGCCGTATCATGGGCGAGGCTCGTGCCCTTCGTGGCATCCTCTATTTCGATTTGGCCCGTTTGTTTGGTGATGTGCCTTTGTTGCTCGAACCTTCTGAGGCAAACATACCGCGTACTCCGGTGAAGGAAGTATATCAGTCTATCTTCGATGACTTGAAGTATGCCGCAGCCAATATTCCTGCCGATGCTTATCCTTTGAAGGACCGTGATTCCAATGATGGCCGCATCACCAAGTATGCTGCTGAGGCTTTGCTGGCTCGCGCATACCTTTATTATACGGGTTATTACGGCGAGGAGCATCCTGCATGTTCCAAGGCTGAGGCTACTGCTGCCATCAATGATGTGGTAGAAAACGGTGGCTATGAGTTGGAGAAGAACTATGCCGATTTCTGGATGCCTTCCTGTACCAAGGATGCTTCTTCAACGGGTAACTATGCCTGGGAAACAACCTATGCCGGCAAGTGGTATGACGGAAAGACCTGGAAGGCAGGACAGGGTAGTCTCTCTAAGGAGATTGTCTTGAACCTGAAGCTGAACTCTACCCACGATTACAATGGCAATGGTGATGGTAATACCTTCTCGGTATATTTGGGTCCTCGCAACCGTTGTGCTACTGATATATGCATCGCCAGTGGTTGGGGAGCTTGCCCGGTTACTCCTTATTTCGTAGAGCAGTTTAGAAACGATCCTCGTTTCAGTGCCTGTGTCTGGAGCTGCAAGGATGCCGGTTTTACAGCAGATGAGTCTGACTCTTATGAGTATACGGGTTATTATACCCGCAAGTATGCTCCAATGTGTTTTGCCGATGGTACTCGTCAGGAAGTGGGCTTCCAGTTGGGTGAGCAGCATCAGAACATCACTTACTATCAGGATTATACCATCATGCGTTATGCTGATGTGCTCTTGATGCACTCTGAGCTGAATGGCACTGCCGATGGTCTGAACAAGGTACGTGCCCGTGTGGGTCTTGAACCAGAAGACTACAGCATTGAGAATATCCGCAAGGAGCGCGCCATCGAATTGGCTTTCGAAGGTGTTCACTATTGGGATCTGATGCGTTATGGCAAGGATGGTTCATACGCTGCACAGGAGATTGCCAAGGCTCAGAATGGTGCCAAGGTAAAGAATGGTGGAGTGGAGACTGCAACCAAGTTTGCTGTTGACAACTTTACCAGCAAGAAGGGTCTGATGCAGATTCCTAATACTCAGATTACGCTTTCCGGTAACGTTCTGACTCAGAATGCCGGATGGTAAATCGGGGTAGGTAATATAATAAACATTTAATAATAAGAAGATATGAAAATACATAATCTTATATATACGCTTCTTGTTGCCATGGCAGTCTTCTTGTTGGCATCTTGCTCTCCAGAAGATTTCGGATTTGGCAAGAAGACATACTCTCCAGAAGATTTGGTGGAGGGTAAGGCTTATACGGTTACCATCGAGGGTAACATCGTGAAGCTGGAATCCAAGATTCCTGATGCCACTCCGCTTTGGGTAACTCCTGTGGGACGTAAGTCGCAGCAGACTTTGGATGTTGAGTTGCCTTTTGCCGGCGATTATGAGGTAACCTTTGGTGTGGAAACTCCTGGTGGTATCGTTTATGGCGAGCCTTATAAGTTGAGTCTTTCAAAGAACGACTTCTCTCTCTTGAACGATGACAAGTGGTTCCTCCTGGCAGATAAGAATTACAAGACGGGCGAGGCTTTCCCATCTGCCGAGACGCTCGCTGCAGGTGTCAGCAAGAAATGGTATCCTTGCGATGGCAATTACAACATCGGTCGCTGTACGGGTCCTGTAATGTATTGCTCTCCTTACGATCCTGATGGTGACGGTAAGGGATATACTGCTGACGACGAGGCTAATGCCGTTTATAAGGATATCCTCTTCGGTTCTGATAATTGGAAACCAAACTGGGATCCAGGCTTCCAGAGCTGGCTGATTCCTGAGACTGATCCTTACATGGATTCTTACATGACATTTAGCATGGATGCTAAGAATGGTTGTGTGGCTACCATGTATCGTGGTGAGTCGGGCGAGAAGGGCGCCAGCACAGGTAGCAACATGGTGGGTAAGTTCAATCTGGGATTGGGCGACAAGACCAAGCCTACCATCACTTTCAACGACTGCTATGCCATGCACAATACAGGTTTCGATGCTGTTTGCTCCAACTATACTCAGGACATTCAGATTGTTGAGTTGACTCCATACCTCCTTCAGTTGGTGACAAAACGTACCAATTCAGAGGGCAACTGGTATCTTGTATGGAACTTCGTTTCAGAGGATGTGATTGCTACCAAGGGTGCTTGCATTCCTAAGGCAGACCAGAATCTGATTGAGACAGTGAAGCCAATTCTTCCAACTTTCGAGAATATCCATACCGACTTGTTCACTGCTGATATCAATGGTGACAAGTATGTTGGTAGCAAGATGACTTTCAATTTGGATTCTGAGACTCCTTATGATTTCTTGTGGTGGAATGGTTCTCCTAATGTGAAGGCGTGGGAGAGCGTAATCGGAGGTAAGTACAATACTACATGGGCTCCTGCTCTTGGCGACAAGGCAATCGATAACTTCGAGTTGACTATCAGTAAGGCTTCTGATGGCTCTTACAATTATGAATGTGGTGAGGTAGATGGTAAGGTGAAAATCACCGAGAATACCATGACCTTCGATAAGGAAATCTCTGTATTTGCTGTGGCAGGCGATAAGCGCACCATCGAATTGAAGGGCAAGAAGTTCTATATCCTTGGCAACTCTACCGATGATCAGTATCTTACTATCGGTATTCCTGGGACAAAGGATGAGAATGGATTGGTTAACTCTTATCTCGTAGCTAAGTTGGCTTACAAGAAGATTGCTACCGGTCCTGTTGGTCCTACCAAGGTAGCTATCGACAATTCCATCATCCATAACGAGGGTATCATTTGGGTTGAGAATGGTTGCCTCCGCATCGGCTTCCATCATTATGGTGAAACAGGCGTGGGACTTTTCAAGGATGTGAAGTCTGTGAAGCTGAAGAAGAACCAGACCATCACCGTTACCTTTAAGATTAAGGGTGGCGTGACATGGAGCAAGACTCCTAAGTGTGCCTTGATTGATAACAATATCAAGCAGACATGGGAACCAGGTGCATACGATCTTCCTGATGCTGTTGTAGTAGATACCAATGGCGGTGAGACTACGGTTTCACTTACCAATACCACCGGTTCTACACAGACCTTCACGGCAACATGTCTCGACCTGTCAATTCAGTTGGATGGTTTTGGCGACTACGGTGGCTCAACCGACAACATCGACATTGAGATTGTTTCCTGCACAATTCAATAACTTTAATAGCGCAAACTTATGAAGAATAAAATATTATACGGAATTATAGCCTTCGTCATGGGTATCTTCATGACAGGCTGTAGCGATGATGATTATTCTATCAGCAATACTCCGCTGCTCACCGATGAGTCGGTGACCACTGGTTCTGCTGATGTGACCGTGACATCCGCTACATTCCATGGCACGGTAAAGGGTCTCGAAGAGCAGAATGCCAGTGCCTATGCATTAGGCTTCTACTATGGTAAGAGCGAAGATAACTTGAGTGAGAAGGTAGCTGCTACTGGAAGCAGTGAGTTCCAAGCTACGGTTTCCGGTATGCCAGGTGATGTGGTTTACTATCAGGCTTATGTTACCTTGCAGGGTAGGGTAACCTACAAAGGTTCTGTACAGAGTGCCATCATGACCGATGCCAGAGCTATCACCGGCGAACCGAAGGATTTGACAGCTAACTCCGTTATCCTGACAGGTAAGTTGGAAAAGGCTCCTCAGGAGGCTACCAGCGGTATCGTAATCTCTGGTGTCGAGGGCTCTGAGAAGGTGCGTGCCGGTGTTCGCATCGTGGCTGCCGGCATCAACGACAATTACGAAATCAAGGCAGAGGGTCTGTTGCCTAATACAACTTACCACTATACTGCCTATCTCGACCTCGGAAATGGTACTGTATATGGTGAAGACCGTACCTTCACAACTGCTCCAGCTGATTTCAATCCTGATACTGACCTCGTTGACCTGGGCCTTTCTACCAAGTGGGCCAAGTATAATGTAGGTGCTACTGATGAGAAGCAGCTGGGTGGTCTCTTCGGATTTGGTGATATGACCGGTTTCCAGACATCTATCAATCTGGAAGATTATGCTTCAGCTGATATCTATAAGACCGATCGCGATGTTGCCAACAAGGTATATGGTTCATGGGTTACCATGCCAACCATCGATGAGTTTGAGGAACTCTTCACAGAGTGTAAGAAAGAATGGGTAGAGGATACCGAGAATCATGTAGCTGGTTATAAGTTTACCGGTCCTAATGGTAACTCTATCTTCTTGCCTGCAGCCGGTACCCGTACTCAGGGCAATGTTTCCGGCGAGGGTTTGAACGGTTACTATCTCTCTGGTTCAATCAATGCCACCGACAACCGTTTTGCCATGGCATACAACTTCGACCAGAATGCAGCACGCCGCACTACCACTCCTGTTTATCAGGCATTGGCTATCCGCCCTGTGTCTGTGGCTAAGAACGTGAAGTTTGTTAAGGAGAAGTTGTATAATACTTGGGAGTTTGACTTGAAACCAGATGAGTCTCATTACAAGTTTGTTGGTCCTGTATTCTTCTATGGCAAGGATGCAAGTTGGGCTTCTTATACCAATAACCAGCCTGTTGTAGGTGAAACTACCGGTTGGGATGCAGAGTATGCAAATATTAAGTCATGGGCTATCACTGATCCTAGCCATTGTAATGGTACAATGACATTCTATCAGGATGAAGATGGCAATGATAAGGTAAAGGTTCATCAGGTTCAGGCTGATGGTTCTTATAAGGATTCTGAAGGTACATTTACCGTTGATGAGAAGAATAAGACAATCACAATGACCATTGACCCTCTGAATGCAGTTGAGTATATCGGTGGTATCACCCGTACTGATGAAACCAAGATCAAGGTGATGTCTCTTTCTGACGAGGCGCTTCAGTTGGGTGTAATCCGTTCTAGTGATGGTCAGTTGATGATTTATAACTATGTAACCTCAGATGTCAAGAATGGTTATGTTGCCAAGTTGACTGCTTGGGGTGATGGTGGCAACTGGGATGGCGCTTCAACTGTCGTTTCTGGTGGCTCAAAGGCTGTTGGTCAATATACTGTTAAACTTGAAACAACAGAAGCCCGCACCAATGGTAAGGTTTACGTCCTCGATTTGGAAGGCTTTGCTGCAAAATACCCTAAAGCATTGGTTCGCATTGATGCTATCAAGGCTGATGGACAGGATTTGAAGTTTGATGCCAACAAGTTCCATTATGGTGATATCGAAGATAACGGCAACTATCGTATAGAGTTGTTCAATATCTGGGGTTCAGGTACTGCTCAGAATTCCCCATTCCGTGCTAGTGGAGGTCCTGGTGAAGCAGGTGAGCCTGCTCTTGCCTTCAATAAAACCTTGGAGGTAACATTCACTGTAGTTTCTACAACTAGTGATGGTACTGGTGTCTATACTCCTACATTCAATGCCGTTCGTGGCTGGGGTGAAGGTGAGGCTCAGTTGTGGGGATATAACGATGGTTCTACTTTGAAAGTTGTTAAGAGTGACAAGGGTCAATACTCTCTCGAGAACAATCAGTTCGATATGACTTATGAAGGTTCTGGCTTTGAAGGTGGTACTATCATGACCTTTATCGAGTTTGCTGACCTTTATGGTTTCTTCCCAGGCACACACAGTACTTTGGATGAGTTCTATCTTGACGGTCAGGCTGTTTCTTACGATAAGTCTAAGGTGGTTGACGCCAATGAGAATCCTAAGTATCGTTTGGAATTGTTTAATTGCTATGGTGCTACAAAGGATAATTGTGCATTTGGTGTCAAGGATGGTGATTTGATGCGAGAGCTGGGCTTTAATAAGTCTATGCGCGCTAAGTTCACTGTTCATAGCCTCTTCCCTGTTCCTGAGTGGTAATATTTGATAAATATTAATAAGGAGAATCCGATAGTTCTCAGAACTTATCGGGTTCTCTATAAAACAGAAAGAATATGAAGAAATTCAAATATCTATATTTGTTGCTCTTGGGCATTGTCTGCGGATTGGCTTGCACGGCATGCTCGTATGAAGACGATGATTACGATGAACCTAGCTTCAAGGTTCTCAACCCAGAGCTTTCGTTTGATGGCACAGGTGGTACACAGACCATCAATGTGCAGGCAGATGCTCAGCCTACAGCTACCGTGATAGAAGGTGCTGACTGGTGCTCTGTTGCTTATAAGGATCAGGCTGCCGGCACATACAATTTCGATGTAACCGTAGCCGCTTCTCAGGAAGATGAAGTAACTACTGCTACCGTCCGTATCATTCAGGGCTATAGCCGTAAGGATGTTACGATTACCCGTGCCAAGAAGGGGGCTGTTGTTACTCCTGATGTACCACCAGCTGATATGAACAAGACTGCCATGGAGGTGGCTCAGTTGATGTATCCAGGTTGGAACCTCGGTAACACCCTGGAAGGTGGTGACAGCAAGAATCTCTGGAAGAATGCTGGTATCGAAACAGAGACAGTCTGGCAGAATGCCAAGACCACTCAGGCTTTGATTGATGCAGTGAAGGCTGCTGGTTTCAAGAGTGTCCGTATTCCTTGTTCTTGGGTGATGGGACATATTACTGATGCTGAAAAATGCACCATCGACCCTGCTTGGATGAAGCGAGTAAAAGAGGTGGTTGATTACTGTATCAAGGATGGTCTCTATGTTATCATCAACCAGCATTGGGATGGTGGATGGATAGAGCACAATGGTATGACAGCCAATGCAGACATCAAGACTACCAAGGCTCAGCTCACTAAAATATGGACTCAGATTGCCGATAATTTCAAGACATATGATGAGCATCTTCTCTTTGCCGGCATGAATGAGCCAGGTGTAGGAGCAGGTGAAGGTGATATCATTGGTGTGGCTGATATGAGTAACCGTATTGCAGAGTATGAGCAGACTTTCATTGAGGCGGTTCGTGCCACAGGTGGCAACAATGCCAAGCGAGTTCTGATAGTTCAGGGTCCTAATACCGATATCGATAAATTCGTAGCCAACAACTACATGTCTAAGATTAAGGATTCTGCTACCGACCGACTGATGGTAGAGGTTCACTTCTATGATCCATATAATTTTACCGATCTGAGTGAAGACAAGGATTGGGGCAAGTATTGCCTCTATTGGGGCAAGAACAACACCAATGGTTCTGAGGCTGGTCGTACAGCTGATGCCAAATACAACGAGGATTATGTAGAGGCTCAGATGAAGAAGATGAAGACCAACTTCTTCGACAAGGGCTATCCTGTAGTGATTGGTGAGTTTGGTGCCAACCAGCGTCTGGCCATCGGTAAGGATGCTGTTCATGATGCATCAGTTAAGGACTATTACAAGGCTGTTGTAACTAGTGCTATCAATAATGGTTGTGTGCCAATGGCATGGGATACCAATGGCGGTCTTCCTAGCATGACCATCTTCAACCGTGCTGGTGCAAGTGTTAGCAATACTAATATGCTTGAGAGTATTACAGCCGGAGTTGCAGCAGCAAAGTGGCCTGCTAAATAAAAAACGAGATATTAAGTCTTTAGGTTTAATATAAAGTGTGTGGACGCATATCGGGGAATCTTTCTCTGATGTGCGTCCTTTTTTTGTGCAAATATCGTACATCCTAACATAATATACCTATCCTTTTATCAAAAGTATACATTCAGGCTACAGCTTTTTCTCTATCTTTGCAACATGATAACTTCAAAACCCGATAATACGTTAGATTGATATATGAAGAAGATAGTTATGATTATATGGGCTGCCGCTCATTTCGCTTGGGCTGGCGCACAGGTAAAACCGGTGGATAGTCGTATCTCGGAGATGAAACTCACGGCTACCGAACTGGCTCACTATATGGCTCCAGGAGTCAACCTGGGTAATACGATGGAGGCGTGCGACTGGAATGATGTCTTTACCAATCAGGCAGGACTGAAGTCAGAAACTTCATGGCAGAATGACAAGACTACTGAAAGTTATATCCGGAGCTTGAAACAGCAGGGATTCAACAGTCTTCGCATCCCTATATCCTGGGTGGCTGGACATCTTACGGATAAGGAGAATATGACCATAGATCCTGTCTGGATGAAACGGATCAAGGAAATCGTAAACTATGGTCTCAATGCCGGTCTCTGTGTCATCATCAACGAACACTGGGATGGCGGATGGATGGAGCATGATGCCTTTACCAGTGGGGCGAATGTGACAGAATATAAGGAGATGTTCCGCAAGTTGTGGACGAATATAGCAAAGGAATTCAAGACGTATGACCAGCGGGTTCTCTTTGCTGCCCTCAACGAACCGGGAGTGGGAGGCGCCAGTCCGCAGGTTCAAGGCGACATGCTGGCTCCTGATAGTAAGGAGTTTGCCGACCGTCTCTTGGCATACGAACAGGTGTTTATCGATGCCGTCCGTGCTACCGGTGGTAATAATGCCAGCCGTGTGCTCATCGTACAGACTCCAAAGACCGAGATTGATTTGGCAGCCAAGGATTCTTACGACATCACCCGTCTGAAGGATAAGGCGAAGAACCGTCTGATGGCAGAGGTTCATTTCTACGATCCTTATATATTTACCCTGATGGAAAAGGATGCTGATTGGGGCAAGGTGGCTCTTTATTGGAAAGAACATGCGCCTGCCGATGACCAGGGTCGAACCGTAAACACCATCTGGTATAATAATAAGAATGTGGATGCCTACCAGCATATCACCAATCAGGTGATGAAGATGAAACAGAAGTTTGTAGATCTGGGCTATCCGGTAGTCATCGGTGAATATGGTGCCAACCGTAAGGATGCCTCTCTCTTCGGTGGTAATCAGGAGAAGCATAATGAGAGTATGATGGCATGGTATGGTGCTGTGACTGCCGAAATGATGAAGGCAGGTCTTATCCCGTATGTCTGGGATATCAATGTGCAGCCTCTTCCACACATGACCATCTTCGACAGAAAGAAGCAGGTAGTTTCTGACTCCTATATATTTAAAGGTGTGATGCAGGGAGCAGCCGAAGGGATGGAAGATTACCTGAAAATCTATCCGAAACCTTAGAAAAATAGAGAAAAAGCAATAATAAATAAGCATAGTTTAGATTTATATGTAGAAAGGGCAAAAAAGTATCATGCTTTCTTGCCCTTATTTAGTATCTTTGCAACCGAAAATGAATCTTTAAACTGTAAACTTAATAAATAAATGAAGAAGATATTTGTTTTATTGATGATGGCATTGGCTACATGCAATATCTCTGCGAAGTCAAATTTTGTGCAGGTAAAGGACGGACATTTCGTTCGCGACGGTAAACCTTATTATTATGTAGGTACCAATTTCTGGTATGGTGCCATCCTCGGTTCAGAAGGTCAGGGCGGCAACCGTGAGCGTCTCTGTAGGGAACTCGATAAGATGAAGGAGATGGGCATTGATAATCTCCGCATCCTGGTGGGCTCTGATGGAAAGCGAGGAGTGAAGACCAAGGTTGAGCCGACGCTGCAGGAAGCTCCGGGCGTTTATAATGATACGATTCTTGCCGGTCTCGACTATCTGCTGATGGAGATGGGCAAACGCAAGATGCTGGCCGTGCTCTATCTGAACAATTCCTGGGAATGGAGTGGCGGTTATGGCTATTACCTGGAGCAGGCTGGTTTGGGCCAGGCTCCCCGTCCTAACGAAGATGGATATCCTGCCTTCATGAACTTCGTCGCCAAATATGCATCCTGCGAAAAGGCGCATCAGCTATTCTATGATTATGTGAAATTCATACTTACGAGAACCAACAGATATACAAAGAAGAAGTATAAGGATGACCCGGCTATCATGTCATGGCAGATAGGTAACGAGCCTCGTGCTTTCAGCAAAGAGCAGTTGCCTGCTTTCGAAAAGTGGCTGGGTGAAGCGAGCAAGCTGATCCGTTCGCTCGATAAGAATCATCTGATTTCTATCGGTAGCGAAGGTAAATGGGGATGTGAAGGTGAACTGAACTGTTGGGAACGGATCTGTGCCGACAAGAATGTAGATTATTGCAACATTCATCTTTGGCCATACAACTGGAGTTGGGCGAGAAAAGACCATTTGCAGGAAGATTTGGGAATCTCCTGCAAGAACACCAAGGAGTATATTGATGAACATCTTGAGGTATGCGGACGTATCAGAAAACCATTGGTGATGGAGGAGTTCGGCTATCCTCGTGATGGTTTCTCTTTCTCAACTTCTTCTACAACAGAAGCACGTGATGGATATTATAAGTATGTGTTCAGTCTTGTTGGCGACAATGCTGCATCCGGCGGTTACTTTGCCGGTTGCAACTTCTGGGGATGGGGCGGTTTTGCCAATCCTAAGCATGAGCAGTGGCAGGTAGGTGATGACTACACCGGTGATCCTGCTCAGGAAGCGCAAGGTCTGAACTCCGTTTTCTCTACCGATAAATCTACATTGGATGTAGTAAAGACGCAGGTAGACAGAATGAAGAAGATTGGTAAGTTATAAGTTTAGTGAAATTGTTAGTTGTTTTAGGAGGGTGTACCATCAGTTCATGGTGCACCCTCTTTTTGTTTGACTTTTTATAATAATACTTTTATGTTTTTTCGTAAAAGAATTGCCATAATCTGCCATATATTGCCATAAAAATAGCGATGCTCAGGCGTTTTTGGTGTTCCCGAAATTGCGTCCCGACGTAGCATCTTGTACGTCCCGACGCAGTATCTTGTACGTCCCGACGCAGTAACAGATGCGTCCCGACATTATTGATGATACTGATGCACCTAAGACTGATGTTTCAACAATGATATGCAGTATCTGGTAATGTGTAGTGAGAATATCGTGAGGG
>ERZ1031897.245-NODE-245-length-20098-cov-8.476975_pt1 | contig 20098 bp, 15 predicted proteins | sample MGYA00517881_ERZ1031897 | MGnify/ENA primary metagenome ERZ1031897 (study PRJEB33719, sample SAMN04261280) | wastewater metagenome | biome: rural village; feature: human; material: feces | host: Homo sapiens | place: El Salvador | collected 2013-01-07 ... | reverse complement strand
TTATCGTGAAATATAAACATTTTAAACAGGCCTTACTTTTTAAAGTGGGCTCATTCATGGACCAGTTTAATATTGTGACGGTTGCTCTTATCGTGGCATCTTTTTATTGTGTGGAGAAACAGAAAGATATTTTGGCTGCGTGTTTTATCATGATTGGTACGTTTGTCAAACTTTATGGTGTTGTAGGATTGGCTTTCTTCTTCTTCTCCAAGCATAAGGTCAAATTTGTTGCTTCGTTGGTCGGGTGGGCTGTTTTGTTCTTTGTCTTGCCGATGTTGATTAGTAGTCCTGAATATATTATAGGGCAATATCAGGAATGGAAAATGAGTTTGGCAGGTAAGAATATGGAGAATATGTTTTCTACGATGCAAAATCAGTCTTTGTTAGGATTAGTGAGAAAAATATCGCATGTTTCCACTTATTCTGATTTATGGCTGATTGTTCCTGGAATATTGGCTTTTTGCGCTCCTTATCTGCGCTTTTCGCAATATAAAAATCTGTATTTCCGATATGCTTTCCTTGCTTCGGTTCTGATGTTTGTTGTACTCTTCAGTACGGGTAGCGAGTCGAGTACTTATATCATTGCTTTTGTGGGAGTAGCTCTTTGGTTTGTTGCTGTTCCGTGGAAGCGTTCTCGCTGGGACATTGCTTTGATGATTTTTGCTTTTATCCTGACGAGTTTGTCTCCTTCTGATCTTTTCCCGAAGTTTATACGCAAGACTTATGTGCAGCCTTATGCGCTGAAAGCCCTTCCGGTGGTACTGATTTGGTTTAAACTGATTTATGAAATGATGGTTAGAAATTATTCGGACAAATTGAAGGAATAGTCAGATTTCACTGATAAGAAAATACCATTCTTGCTTGATTACAGTTCAAGCAGGAATGGTATTTCATGTTTCTTCTGATAGCGTTTCCAGAATTTTGCCCGTTCTTTCATTACATAGTCAACGGCTTCTTCAGGATTAGCATTTCGTATCAATGCATATTCTGATGCGAGGGTTTTCATGAATTCTTTTGGACCCCAGAATTTACGCAGGTTATATAAACCTTTCTTTATGCTGACTGTGCCAAAGTTCATGCGGTTTATATCTACAATCATGAAATGATAGCCTTCATCATCCTTTTTCCATAGTACGTTGCCTGGTGTGAAGTCTTTGTGCAATACTTTATGGTTATGGATATTTGCTGCAAAATGAGCCAGAGCTTTGGCTATAGAGGTGTGGTCTGTAAAATTCTGGTCACCAGTTTCATACATGGTGTGTCCGTAATCACATTGTATCGTGATGAGGTAGGTGAATCCCAGCATATTCAGAAGACCTCTTTCTTCAATAAGTGCAATGACTTCTGGCGTTCCTATCCCCTTATCTTTTAAAATTCTGGCATATTCGTAAGCGCGTTTACCTTTAGGTACCCTGATTCCCCATGAATAGATCATCTGATTCAGTCCGTGAGGTATATGGTATCGCTTTACATTGATACTTAGGCCTTCAGGGGTATTCATTACCTTGATGGTATTGCGGCTTTTATAAATCTCACGTCCCTTTTCTTCGAAAACATCAGGAATGCTCTCGATGAAACTTCTCAGGTATTCATATTTTGGATTTATCTTTATCTTTCTCATTTCTTAGAATCGTTTTTGGAAATCGTTTCTTGTAATCCATTCTATTCTTTAGGTACAACTTTCCCATTCACCACCTTGTATCGCTTGTCAAATTCCTCTTTGGTTCGCTTCCATCTGTTGTGTGTCCAGAGATAATAAGGAGGATTCTTACGGATGTTTTCTTCTAACATTTGGAAGAAGCGACGGGTGATCTCATGCTCCGGCAGAGCGTTCGGCTCGCGGGTGATGAGCTTGTAAGTGGCTGTGTAATAGCCCCTTTTCGGGCGCGACATCTCTACATAGAATACGGCATCGTTCATCTTTCTCATGATTCTTTCGCCTCCTGTAAACACAGGAGTTTCGGGATGGTTGAGGAAAGGAAGCCACAGGTGGATGTTCTCCCATTTAGGCCCCTGGTCGCTGATGTAGCCGAAGATGCTGCGGATATCCCTGCGCTTGTAATCTACCAGATAGCGGAGGATATCTTTCTTAGGAACTGGCACTCCATTTTCTTCGTGAGAACGGATGCGCTTGAAGAGTTCATCGAAGGCCTTGTTGTACAGAGGATGATAGATGAGCCCCATCATGCGGGTCTTGGGCAGTTCGATACCCACGCACGAGAGCCACTCCCAGTTGCAGTAATGTCCGAGGATGGCTGCTACATCCTGCCCCTCCTGAAAGCATTTTTCCACTTCCTCGCTATTGTAAACATGGAAGCGGCGGCGAAGCTCCTTGTCGCTGATACTCAGCAACTTGACTGCTTCAAAGAAATAATCGCAGAACCAGCGATAGAATTTCTTTTCGATAGCTGCGATTTCTTCGGCAGACTTCTCCGGAAAGGAAGTGGTGAGATTCTTACGCACAATGCCCCGGCGGTACTTGATGACGTGGAACATCATGAAGTACTCGAAATCGGAGATGCAATAGAGCAGCCTGAATGGCAGCAGCGATATTGCATAAAACAGCGCATAAACAATCTTTGTCATAAGTCCTATGATTTACACCTTATTAAATATATAAGCAAGAGTGCAACTTAACATTTAACGTTCAACACTTAATATTGTTATTACACCTGCTGCATATCGTGCAATTTCTTATAATATCCGTCTTTGTCTATCAGTTCATCGTGAGTACCACGCTCCACGATTCTTCCCTCATGCATCACGCAGATTTCGTCTGCATGCTTGATAGTGCTCAGGCGGTGAGCCACGGCTACGGTAGTACGGGTCTTCATCAGTTTCTCCAAAGCATCCTGCACGAGGCGCTCGCTCTCTGTATCAAGAGCAGAAGTAGCCTCGTCGAGAATGAGGATAGGAGGATTCTTGAGGATGGCACGGGCGATGCTTACACGCTGGCGCTGACCACCGGAAAGTCTGCCTCCACGGTCGCCGATTCCTGTATCAAATCCATGTTCCGACTTCATGATAAAGTCGTAGGCATTGGCTATCTTTGCTGCATTGGCGATTTCCTCGTCGGTAGCATCGGTTTTTCCGAAACGGATGTTGTCCTTGAAGCTGGCATTGAAGAGGATAGCCTCCTGGTTTACATTGCCTATCAGCTGGCGGAGATCATTTACGGCCAGGTCTTTCACGTTGATGCCATCGATGAGCACCTCACCTTCCTGCACGTCATAGTAACGTGGAATCAGATCTACCATCGTACTCTTACCGCTACCGCTCTGACCTACGAGTGCCACGGTCTTGCCCTTCGGAATCACGAGGTTGATGTCTTTCAGCACGTATATCAGTTCGTCGCTCTTATTGTCTGTATAGGCGAATGATACGTGGCGGAACTCTATCTGATGTTCGAAGGAAGCGATATGCTCCGGGTTCTCCTTGTCCTTGATTTCCACTTCTGCCTGGAGAATCTTGTCGATACGCTCCATGCTGGCAAGTCCCTTGGGGATATTATAGCTTGCCTTGGAGAATTCCTTCAGCGGATTGATAATGCTGTAGAGCATCACCAGGTAGAAGATGATGGTAGGACCATCGATACGGCCGTAATCCAATACCAGAATGCCACCAAACCACAATACGACTACGATGAGGATGGTGCCTAAGAACTCACTCATAGGATGAGCCATCTGCTGGCGGATGTTCACGCGCATGATGTTGTCGCGATATTCGCTGTTTACCTTGTCAAAGCGCCAGTTCATCTTACTTTCTGCACAGAAAGCCTTGATGATGCGGAGACCGCCCAATGTTTCTTCTACCATGCTCATGGTGTCGCTCCAGAGCGACTGTGCCTCTGTACTCTGTGCCTTCAGTTTCTTGCCCACCAAGCCCATGAACCAGCCGAAAGGTGGAACAAAAAGAATGGTGAAGAGAGTGAGCTGCCAACTGATGCAGATGAGGGTGATGAAGTAGAAGAGTATCAGAATCGGATTCTTGAAAAGCATGTCGAGAGATGACATGATGCTGCTTTCTACTTCCTGTACGTCGCCACTCATGCGGGCAATGATGTCGCCCTTGCGCTCCTCGCTGAAGAAACTCAGAGAGAGAGAATTAATCTTCTGATAGAGCTGGTTGCGGATGTCACGCACGATACCAGTACGGATAGGTATGATGGTGGCGGAAGAAAGGAAATAGGCTCCCGTCTTCAAGAATGTCATGAATGCCAGAAACAGACCGATCACCAGAAGGGCGGTCGATGCACTGTATTCCACGATAAATTCTTGGATGTAATAGTACAGGTTGTTGGTGGCCACTTCCTTGAGGGTGCCCCAGTCTCCGTTCCAGGTCATATAGTCGTTGGCACGGATGCCGCCATCTACCTGAAACAGGATTTGCAGGATTGGTATCAAGGCTGCGAATGAAAAGATATTCAATACCGCTGATAGGATATTGAATAATATGGATAGTCCCAGATATCTTTTGTATGGAGGGACAAATCGTTTTAAAACTTGCAAGAATTCCTTCATAGACTGCAAATATAGCGCTTTTAGAGAAAACTACAAAATGATTTTGTGTTTTTTCGCTAAAAGTATGAAGAAAAAGGCTACTTTTACCTGTTTTGGGTAGGTAAAAGTGCCATTTTCGGTTTATTTTGGGTTATTCTTTTATTTTGCGTTCTTCTTTGTTGAAAGTTATTCTTTCACTTCTTCGCCGAAGAGGGTAGCAGAGGTGGAACCGGTGATGCGAACCTTTACGAATTCGCCGATATGGTGGTTGCCCTTATCGATGACTACCGCCTTGTTCTGCTCTGTGCGACCCATCATCTGCTCACGGCTACGCTTGCTGAAGTTTTCGATGAGGATGGTGAATTCCTTACCCTCATCTTTCTTGTTCTGCTCTGCGCTCACCTCTGTCTGAAGCTTGATCAGTTCGTTGAGGCGGGCTATCTTGGTTTCTTCCGAAACATTGTCAGGCAGGTGCTTGGCAGCATAGGTACCTGGGCGCTCTGAATATTTGAACATGAAGGCGCTGTCGAAACCAACTTCTTTCACCAGCGAGAGGGTTTCCTGATGGTCTTCCTCTGTTTCGTCGTGATAACCCACGAAGATGTCGGTAGTGATGCCGCAGCCTGGGATGATGCGCTTGATGTCAGCGATGCGCTGCAGATATTCCTCGCGGGTGTATTTGCGGTTCATCAGCTTCAGTATCTTGTTGCTTCCGCTCTGGGCAGGGAAGTGGATGTGCTTGCAGAGGTTTGGCTCTTCGGCGATGGCGTGGAGGATGTCCTCGGTCATATCCTCTGGATTAGAGGTGGTGAAGCGCACGCGCATATCTGGTACAGCTTGGGCTACCATGTGGAGGAGTTCTGCAAAGGAAAGACTGCCTTCCTCACGCTTTCCTGATGGTGAAAGACCATAACTGTTTACATTCTGGCCAAGCAGGGTAACTTCCTTGAAACCACGCTGCTGCAAATCGCGAACCTCTCGAAGGATGCTCTCTGCATCACGGCTGCGCTCACGTCCACGGGTATAAGGCACGATGCAGTAGTGGCAGAAGTTGTTGCAACCACGCATGATGCTTACGAAACCGCTCACTCTGTTGCCACCGATGCGCTGAGGCACGATGTCACGGTAAGTCTCTGTCTTGGAAAGTTCGATGTTGATGGCATTTGTGCCCATTTCGCATTGTGCAATCATATCTGGCAGGTTGAGATAGCTGTCCGGACCGCAAACCAGATTGGCATAGTGGTTCTGGATGAGGTCATCCTTCACTCGCTCAGCCATACAGCCCAACACACCGAGGATTACCTTTCTGCCCTTTTTCTGCTCAGCATGGAGGGTGTCGAGGCGATGATAAATCTTGTTTTCCGCATTCTCTCGGATACTGCATGTGTTAAGAAAAATAGCATCAGCCTCTTCTTCTTTTTCACAGATTTCATAACCAGCCATCTGCATCACAGAGGCTACTACTTCGCTGTCAGCCACGTTCATCTGGCAGCCGTAAGTTTCAATAAATAGTTTCTTCATTGTTCTAGATGAATTCTACTTTATTATATAATGTTATTGGATAATATACTTGATAATCACCATCTTTCTTGATGGTCATGTCTTTTTGTACTATTGTGAATTTTTATCTTATTCCAACTTTCTCTGTCATTCCCTTGGAAAGATACATCAGCAGGAAGTAGATGACGACGGCAGAAACAAAACCTGCCAGGGCATCGATGAGATAATGTGCCTGAATGTAAACGGTAGCCATGCAGAGGAACACATAGAATGGCAGGAGGATATATACCAACTTGCGATTTCCTGTATGCCATGCCATCAGCATGCAGATGGTGCTGATTCCGACGTGCGAACTTGGGAAAGCTGCCGTTGGTCGTTCGCCTGCAGCCTTGGCATCCTCTACCAGATGATAGAATATACCGTCGGTGTAGCCTGGAGACGGCAGACAGTTGGTATGGGTGTTGAAATAATCGCCCATGGCTGGGAATATTCCCTTGGTGATTTCGCGTACGCCTACAGCATCAAAATAGAAGGTAGGACCGGCTACCGGCACGTAGATGAATATCACATAATAGATGAAGAATGAGGCGAGCATTACGAAGGAAATGCGCTCAAACTCCCTGTATCTGCAGAAGAAATAGAAGAATACGACGGCTGCTATCATCGGATAATACATGAAATAGCCCATATCCATCAGTTCGCTTACCACAGCCCAAGGCAGGGCTTTGGAGAAAAGGAGTGAAGGCTGGCAACCGAAAAGTTGCTGTTCCCATCCTGCGAACACGTGGTCGAGGTTGGGGAACATGCGGTTGATCTCGTAAGTATCTGGATACCACCATGCCAGCAGCGCCATCTGAGCCGTTACTCTCACCAGTTTGGTAGCCCTGCAAGGTACCATGCGATATACACCCCATAGCGCTCCCGTCATCACAAGCACTCTGATGCGACCCCAGATCATGGATTCGGGATTCACGAGTTTGGTGTAAGTGAAGAGCATGGTTGCTACCGTCAGAATCATATAGGCGAGCATCACCCATTCCAGCGCCAACAGCCCTTTTTTCGGGTTCTTCTCTATCTTAAAATAATCTTTTATCACGTTTTTTCTTTGAACTTTATGAATATCTATTTCTTTATCTTGTCGGGTTTTCTGCCAAATCCTTTAGGCCTTCCTGTCAAATAATCCTTCTTTTTCGGATTCTTGATCAGAAATCAGAGCCAATGGTTTTCCTTGTACCATTTGATGGCGAGTTTTACGCCACGCTCCAGAGGATAATGTGGATGATAGCCTAACTCGTCCATGGCTGGCTCAATGTCACATCGCCAGTTGCGCTGTTTCAGGATGTTGTATTTGTCATTGTTGAGCGCCGACATCTTTCCGGTTATTCTGCCGATGTATTCGCCGAAGAATGTTACGATGCGCAAAACCCAGATAGGAGCTTTGATACGCAGCATCCAAGGATTGTCAAGTTCCTTTCTGATCAGGTCGCTGAATGCAGTAGATTGATAAACACCTCCGTCGCTGAGGAAGTATTTTCTGCCGTTCATACCATGATCGAGAGCGAGGAAGACGGCCTGCACCACGTCCTGTACATATACGAAGGTGATGTCCTGGCGCTTGTATCCCACGGCAAAGTCCACATGCTGCTTGATGCTTTTTGCCATCAGGAAATAGTCCTTCTCTCTTGGACCATATACACCGGTAGGTCGCAGGATGATATAAGGGAACTGGATGCCGAGGCTATCCAGATATTTCTCTGCTTCCCATTTGCTCTTGCCGTAAGCTGTGTTAGGGTGGGGCGTATCATGTTCCGTGATTTCCTGATAAGGCTGTTCTTCTCTGATGGCACCGAAGATGCTGAGCGAGCTGACGAATACAAACCGCTTGATAGGCATCTTGAGGGCGATAAGTGCACCTACGAGATTTTTGGTACCCTCGGTGTTCACACGATAGAAATCTTCTGCATGCAGACACTTGGTAGCGCCTGCCGCATGAACCACATAGTCGAACTCCTGTCCGTCTAACTGGCTGATAAGTTCTTCCTTAGAAGAAAGATTGAGGTTGATGAAATGGATGCGCTCGTCTTGCAGGTATTTTCTGGAACTTGAAGGGCGTACTGCTGCCCATGTTTCCATGCCTTGTCGGAGAGCTTCCTCCACAATGTAGCTCCCGATAAAACCCGAAGCACCTGTTACTAAAATCTTCATTAATGATTATAAAATTGCAATTTCGCCTGCAAAAATACAACAAAAAATCGAGTTGTCGTCTATATTGAGCCAAAAAACTTCTAAATAGTCTCTTTTTCAGCAAAAAAGTAACTAAAAATACATAGTCCCACAGATTTCACAGATTTACATAGATTTTTGAAGTCAAAAACTTAAATCTGTGTAAATCTGTGAAATCTGTGGGACTTTTCTGATATCTTGAATAGTCTTATGCCTCATGCTGTCTTACACCCATGCGGGCCTCTACTACGTTTACTACGTAGTCGCCAAGCTTCTCGCACTCCTGGATGATATCCATATACATGGTACCGATGGCATAGGTATAGAGATGGTTGTTCACATCGTTGATGTTCTGGCTCTTCAACTGGTTGCGGTAGTTGTTGATCTCGTTCTCAATGTTGAAAGAGAGGTTGGCATCGTTGTCTCCCTTATGACCTACAAGGGTGATGTTCATCTGGGTGAGGGCATTGTCGGTAAGCTCCATCATCTGATGCATGTGCTCATACTGAGAAGGGATGAAATCCTCCTTGCCACGGATGCGGCGGTTCAGGGTACGGGCAATATTGAAGCAACTGTCACCGATACTTTCTATCTCGGAAATTTCGCGGAGCATGGCGCGAATCTTAGCCTTGGTTTCGTCAGAGAGATGGGAATCGCTCACCTGGTCAAGGTACTTGGCAATCTCAATCTCCATATTGTCTGAGATACCTTCATACTTCTCAATACGGGTATAGAGCTTGACAAACTTATCATCGTTGGTTTCGCCTAAGAGTTCCTTCACCATACCAAACATGCGCTGGATACGCACGGCGAAGCTGTGAATCTCCTTCTGTGCCTCCAGAACAGAGATTTCCGGAGTCTTCATGATACCGCTCTGGATAAAGCGCAGGCGGAAATCATCCTCATCAGCATTCTTCTTAGGACGGATAATCTTGCATACCAACTTCTCTATCTGAGGGATAAACCATACCAGGATAAAGGTGTTGGAGAGGTTGAAGGTGGTATGGAAGGCGGCAAGCACAAAGGAGAGCTTGGCTGCATTGGCTACGAAATGAGGATCGTTCTTCTCCATCACATCATCAAAACCCACCCAACCGCAAACGAGGTGGATGAACGGACGGAACACGCAGAGTATCCAGAGTACACCGAAGACATTGAACACCATGTGTGCCATCGCCGCCCTTCGGGCCTGCGTATTGGCTGTAAGCGCAGCCACATTGGAGGTGACGGTAGTACCGATATTCTCGCCCATCACGAGCGCAATACCCTGGTAAATTGGCAATACACCGGTGGAGCAGAGTATCATCGTAATCGCCATGACGGCTGCTGAACTCTGTACGCACATGGTGAGTACGCTACCTATCAGGAGAAAGGTGATGGTAGTGGTAAAACTGTGGGGATCAAAACTTGCAAAAAAATCCAGAACCGGCTGATTGTGAGCCAGATCCATGTCGATACCGGTTTGACGTAAAGTTCCCAAACCGAGGAACATAAAGGATATACCGAAGATGAAGTCGCCGACGATCTTGCGCTTCTTACTATAGATAAGGATGATGGCAAAGAAGAATGCCGGCCATACAAAGTCGGTGATGTTGAATGAGAAACCGGCACTCATGATCCATGCGGTGAGTGTGGTTCCAATGTTGGCACCCATGATGACCGAGATAGCCTGGGCAAGGGTGAGGAGACCTGCGTTGACGAACGATACCGTCATCACCGTCGTGGCTGTAGAAGACTGCACCGCAGCCGTGATGAGCGTACCAGAGAGGATACCCGTCAAACGGTTGGTAGTCATGGTTCCTAACACATGGCGGAGCTGAGGTCCAGCCATCTTCTGCAAACTGTCGCTCATCGTCTTCATACCGAACATCAGTAGGGCGAGTGCACCGATAAGCCTGAAAAATATCCAAATCGACATATTTTAATTTAATTTATGTTTTCAAAATCACCGTAGTTGCTTTTTTATTCGTATCTTTACCGAACGTAAGTGATTACTCTTGGGAAGTATGAAAATACCTCCTTGGGAGCAGGATTATTGTCAAACATTGTAACATAAACGTAGCGCAAATGAAACAAGTAATACAAATCCGTTGCAAAAATAACAAAAAAACTCAGAAAGTAGCAATCGGTAGCACACTTTTTGATATTTTTTCTGAAATTGGCCTTGAAATGAGCCATGGACCTATCTCCTGTAAGGTAAATAACAAGGTGGAAGGCATGCATTATCGTGTTTATAACAGCAAGGACCTTGAGTTCCTCGATATGACTTCTTCTTCAGGTTCCCGGGCCTATACCCGTACGCTTTTCTTTGTGCTCTGCAAGGCGGTGAAGGATATTTTTCCTGCCAGTCCTGATGTGATTATCGACATCCCTGTTTCCAATGGATTTTATGTGGATGTGCGTCTGGGTAAGGAACTTACCGAGGAGGTGGTGGGGAAGCTGCGTAATCGTATGCAGGAAATTATCGATGCCCACATGCCTATCCGCAGATATATGGTGCCTACCGAGGATGCTATTGCGCTCTTCCAGGAAAAGGGAGATGTAGAGAAGGTGAAACTCCTGAAGACTTCCGGCTCTATCTATACGACCTATTATAAAATAGGTGATTACGTGGATTATTATTATGGTACACTCCTTACCAATACTTCTGAACTTTATCTTTTTGGGCTGGAGAAGTATTATGACGGTATGCTGCTGCGTATTCCTTCTCTTAAGAATCCGGATCAGTTGGGCGAAATCACCAGACAGGATAAGATGTTTGATATCTTCAAGGAGCATCATCGCTGGCAGGATATCATCGGTATCCGTACGGTAGGCGATTTCAATCAGGCTGTTACTGCAGGATTTTCAACCGATATTATCAATATCAGCGAGGCTTTGCAAGAGAAGAAAATAGCCCAGATAGCTGAAGATATAGCTCAGCGTAAGGGGGTAAAGCTTGTTCTACTGGCTGGTCCTTCTTCCTCGGGTAAAACTACTTCCTGCAAGCGCCTGTCTATCCAGCTGGCAGTAAGCGGCTTGAAACCTCTGCAGATTTCGCTCGATGATTACTTTGTAGATAGGGAGAAAACTCCGAAGGATGAGAGTGGCGAATATGATTACGAGAGCATCTATGCCCTGGATCTGAAACTCATCAATGAGCAGTTTAATGCCCTCTTCCGTGGCGAGGAGGTGGAATTGCCGAAATATGACTTCCAGAGCGGAAAGAGTAAGAGAAGCGGAAAGAAACTGAAGATGAACGATCATAATGTGCTGGTGGTGGAAGGTATTCATGCCTTGAATCCGGAACTGACATCGCAGATTCCTGATGAGCAGATTTATCGCGTCTATGCTTCGGCTTTAACCACCATTCTGCTTGATAATCACAATTATATTCCTACGACCGACAACCGTTTGCTGCGCCGTATCATCCGCGATAATAAATATAGAGGTGTGAGTGCGCAGGAGACCATCCATCGCTGGCCTTCAGTGCGTGCTGGAGAAAACAAGTGGATTTTCCCGTTCCAGGAAAATGCGGATGCAATGCTCAATACAGCGATGCTCTACGAATTGGCTGTCATCAAGATGCAGGCAGAACCGCTCTTGCAACTGGTGCCAGAGAATTGTGAAGAATATGCTGAGGCTTACCGCCTCCTGAAATTCCTGAAGTATTTCAAGGGAATACCTTATAATAATCTGCCTCCTACATCGCTGCTGCGAGAGTTTTTGGGTGGAAGTTCGTTCCACTATTAGTTTTCGTTGCTGAAATTGACATCTTCGTGGTGGTAAACAAGGGTGATGCTGTGTCGGAATCACATTGTAGCCAACGATGCTGTCGTATGCCGTGCGCAATGGAGTCGATACAGAAATATTTGTATATTCTAATTTTATTGAGAAATAGAAATTAAATGCAAAAAAAAGATATTATATTTGTTTTTTTCGATGATAATGCTTATCTTTGCATACTGTAGGGGGAGCCCCAAAAAAGATAATTATAGGAGCCTGCGTCCGCTCCTATATGCAAGTATAGATAGGACGTGATGTTAAATCATTAAAATCGAGTAATAAGAAACAGATACAGACATAAGAAGGAAACGCTAATGCTGATGTGCCTATGGCCAACAGCGACATGTGAACAATCTATAAGTTACAAGACTTTATAATGTATTCATAAAAGAGTGTTTTTCTTTCTGATACTTTTGGATATTGAGCTTTTAGCTCTTGTTCTCATCATCTTGAATACCGCCAATATTCGCACAACGAGGACAAGTAAGCAGAAAGTTCACGCTCATAAGGCGTGAACTGTTCTGTGCTTGTTGTTGTGCAGGTCACTTGGCGGTAACCTAAGATGAAAGCAAGCATCGGAATGGTTGCACGCCTTTTCTATTTTTTTTATTAATTATGAAACTAAAAAACCTTATATTAGTTTTTCTTGCTATTGTGTTGGGCTGCTTGGATGTTCATGCTCAGCCAAGGAGTACCAAACCGCAACAAGTGAATTTGACCCGTGTGAATCAATTATTAGATAAATATTTATCGGAAAAGTCTGCTGGGCAAGGTGGAGAAACTGCCTTGACGGGTCTTTCTGTGTATTTTGGTGGATTGTCTGATACACAAAAGAGGTATGTATGTAAATCTCTAATGGATAGGATTGAAAAGTCATATTCCTTAAATAATATGGGGGATGTCTTGGTGTTGTCCGATTTGTATGAGTCGTTCTCTCCAGATGCTTCTGACCCTAATTTCGCACGGCTGTTTTACATTCGTGGCGAATATGCAGCATCAGAGAGTGATACGCTTACTTTGAAGAAGCAAATTCAGAATATAGAATCTTGTGTAGGAGATAAAAAGGAACAATATCTTGCGGCTTTGTACAAAAACTTGGAAGAAATACGCAGTTATGTGCCAGTTGACAGGACTATTGATGGCGTGTGGGTTTCTAATCTTAGAAATTTAGATTTTAATTTACCATACTTTATGTTGGAAGTTAAGTCGGCATCTAATGGCATTCCTGTTTTTACTTTGAAAAACAAAACGGGATTTCTTGACTGGTTGGGAAAACCTGTTTCTGCCCAAGAAGAATTTGCTTTTACCAACGATTCTATCTATGTTGTTTTCTCTAATGAAGATTTAAGACAACCAAGTCCTTTCCTAAATGAGATTCTTCGTACCAGCGGAAATACATATTCTACTATTGTGGGAATGAAAACTGCTATGAGTACGGGTAGTTCTATTCTTGGAGATATTTCAGGAAGAGCTATGTCGATGGCTGTTGATGCTGTTGCCAATTCCATATTTGCTCCACGTAAGTATTCGTACTTGTTGGAAATAAAGTTTCGTAAAGTAAATGATTGGCAAATGGAAGCTGATGTCGCACTTCACGATGTAAAGGTGAAGGGCGATAATGAACCCAAATATGGTAATCGTGAATACCATACCTTATTTACCAAGATAAAGAGTGAAGATAATTGGTATTGGTATGATGAGTATGGACATATACTGACAATGCTTGAACAAAGTGGGAAAGAATATGATGTATTTAAAAAGGAGCATAAATGTCCTGCGGGATGGTGGATGTATGACTGGTCTAACCCTAAAAAGACGATAGGCTACTTTAATTGGTTTCAAACCGCAAAGATGGAATATTTGACAGAAGAGAGACTCATTCGTGAGGGCGTAACGATTTCAGATTCTGTTAATTGGCATAATAAAGAACTGCAACCCATGCTGGGTGTAAAATTCGAAGAAAATTCTTCTGTTTTGAAAATTAGCAAGGTTGCGACAGCCTATCCTGCAGAACGTGCGGGAATAGAAAAAGGGGATATCGTCACTCATATAGATGGCTACCAAATCACAACCGTGCAGCAGTTTTACGATTTGATAAATAGCAAGCGGCCATGTGACAAGGTTGTAATTACGCTTCTGCGAAAAAACAAAAAACGTGACATCGCAGTAGAGTTGGCATTTCTTCCCAAAAAATAACTATCATCTAAATACAATTTGATATGAAGAATCTTATTCTATTAATCTTTATGTTATGCTTGGCAACTCCTGTTATGGCTCAGGTGAATAATCAGGAAGTACATGATGCTGTGAGCCGTGCTGTCGATGCAGCACGAGCTAAAGCTGAGGCAGAGAGGAAAAGTAAAAAAAATGCCAAAAAGCAAAAAGCACAGCAGCAAGTTCAAGAAATAGAGAATAGAACTCAGTTGGGTATTCAGAGAAATCAGCAGCAAGTGCAACGCTTGGAGAATGGATACGGAGTGAATGAATTGCGTCAACGCAATACTATGAATCGTCCTCCGCAACGTAATGTGCGAAAGACAAAAATCAATAAGCTGCAGCACGTTACACCATCTTGGGATCCTAAAATTTATCCGAAAGGCAAACAAGTTACTGATAGAATGGCTGCGTCATTCCGTCCTTTGAAGCCGATTCGTCCTCAAACCAATCGTCCACCACGTCGCCCATATGCACCTAAGTCCCAAACTGGGAACAAACGTGTAAATTACATATCATCAGCAAGACGGCAAGTTCCTCCGTATAAGTATGTGTCAAATGGACGTACCGTTAATCGGCAAGGAACTGCAATGCGCAATCAGCCGCCAAAGGTAGCTATGAATGAAGGCAATTTCTTTCAACCGACAGACAAACCGGTAGAAACGATTACTTGGCGAAACGTAAAGCCTGGTTTCCGTACAAAGGATGTTGGAATCACTCATGCCGTTATGAGGTATAATACTGAATTGATGTACAATGTGGGCATGAGAAATGGAAGGTTTGACACACAAGGTAAAGAGCCTTTGATTGTCGTGAAGCGTGGCGATTATTATATCGTTCAAAGTTATAGAGTATTAAGAAAATAGAGTAAATTATGAAGAATAACAAATTGTTTTTTAAGCTAATTTTGTGCCTTGCTATGCTCTTGTTAGCAACAGATGGGTTCGCGCAAAATAGTGATGCGGTTCCTGCTGACTATTCTGCTTTTGAGCAAGTGGCAGTGTTAGATTCTATGAAGTTGGATTTCGATAATTTGACCATATTCCCAGGCTATGGGTTGTTTCTGAGAGAAAGTGAAAGTGGCGAGTATTGCGCATTGGATAGCGCCAAGTGCCCAGACTTCAAACATTTGAAGTTCTTGGATAACATCTGGTATGACCAAGTATTGGCTACGGATAATCATACATTTGTTCGCAATGGTCAGCAAGTCTATGACTTAGGCAAGGATAAATGTGAGTTGGTCGTAGAGTTTGATAGTGTTGATTACAGACTGTTCTCCGCCAATGACACATCGTTCTTTGTTGTCAATTACCAAGACGATGGTTGCTTGTTGTACAGATATAGTTTGTCTCATGGAAATGCCGAACTTTTGGCTGCTACTGATGCGGATATCTATGGTGCTGAACAATGCAATGAAGGAGTGTGGTTTGTAGCAGGCAATAACTTATATAAAATAACCAACAACGGAATAGAATGTCAATTCTCTTATGAATCAGAGGACTTTAGAGGAATGACCCTTACCCCAAAAGGAATATTGGTATATACTTCTACTAAAGTCGCTCTGTTTGATGGAAAACAAGCCTATCCCATCGCAACTGGTGATTTTTATCGTCTGTTGTATGATTCGGGAAGGACATATTTTGTCTTGCGAAATGGAGAAGTTTTAGCGACCAATGCGTTTTAGAGTTCTTGGAGAACTTTTCACAGAAGGCATCCAAAGAGGCATGAGACTTGTAACCCGATGACTTGACTTCGATAGGGCAAATCTTGGTGCCGCTTGACAAGAAAAAGTTAATCTCATAATTATGTGCCACTTTTTTAAAAGTAGTTGACGAGGCGACATCCCATATTGTGTGGGGTGCCGCCTCGTCGGTGTTATAATTTATGTGATTGTCTGTATGCCCTATAGGCAAAAGCTTATCTGTTGACGTATTTTCTTCCGCCCTTCTGGATTACGATGCCTTTGGCATTTCCGTCCACCTGCATGCCTTGGAGATTGAACAGCTGCTTGTTAGATGGCCCCTGCGTGCGAGCCAACTCTTGTATGCCGTTGGTCGATGGGTCGTAGAGGTAGAGACTGGTTGATGATTTGCCCGAAGCACTGTCGTAATCTGGCGCCTCGAAGAGCGTCTTACCGTTGAGACGGAAGATTTTAAAGCCGAATTCATTGTTGTAGCTGTTTCCACTGTCGTAAGTGCCTGGCAAATCGAACAACTTGTTTCCGCCCTCGTCGGCTACGTAGAGGTATGGGCTGTAATAATGGTCTTGGGCAGTCTTCTTGATGACCAACTTTCCATCCTGCATGTCGTTACCCAATTCTAGGCCATTGTTGAAGTTCGTATTCCTGTTGGAAGGTTCTGCGCCCTCGCGGAAGGACATCACCACATACTCGTACTTGTCATCGTTGTTGAACAGTGTTTGCGAGATGTCTGGCCACCATCCATCGTTGCACAGAGCGTTGTCGAAGTCTTGTACCTCTATACTCTCAACGTCCTCACAGTATGTCCTTTTGTAGTCATTGCCGCCAGAATAAGAATCGTCAGTCTCCCAGTTGAGGCTTGCTACGTCAAACTCGGCGGTGAATACGTCCTCTCGGCGGTGAACCATATTGTCCTCCTTGTTGTAATAAAAGTAAGTCTCGCTGATGGTGGCAGCAGGATTGCCGTCAACTTCTGTTTGGCCCCTGATGCCCTGCCATTCTTCTGAGAGGCTTGAATGACAGGCAAGATTGCCCTCTCTGTCGGTGAAACAATTGTCAATGGTAAAGCCACTGCCGTAGAGGTCATTTAGCAAACTTACTAGTTGCTCCTTTGTCGTGATAGAATCACTTTCTCCAACTCTGAGGGGTTCGTCTTCCGCTACTCTACTGAATGTCTTTCTGGTGATGGGGGCGAGTGCCTTCAGGTGTACTGTCTTGTATGAAAACTCATTGCCAGTGAAACTGAAGGTCTTTGTCTGAACGAAGTTTTCGTCATAGACAGTGAACGTCGTGGTCTTGTTGCCCGAATATTTGTCTCCGCTGGAGGAGTACAAGACATTCTTGCCGCTGGCGGTGAGGTTCTTGGGAATTACATCGAAGCCGTTGCTGCTTCGCAGTACTTCCTGAGCTTGCGCACTTGCCGCCAAAGCCATGGTGGCAAGCGCTGAGGCGAGTAATACTCTTTTCATATAGCTTAAAATAAAATAGCATGGTTTTACCCCCCCATAAGTTCTACTTGTCTTATAATAGTGTGTGCATGGAGAGCAAGCTGCGGGGTATTTAAGGACCTGTATAGGTGCAACTTGCTCTTATGCGTTGCAAAGATAGCACTTTTTTCGACATTCACCAAACTTTTCTACGTATTTCTTATCCTAACTTTAAATAACTTATTAAGTGATACTACTCTGTAGTGCACGGCATCTTCTCCTCGCTCCTAAGTATAAATATGTTTAAATCCGAGGGAAGTTTAAGAGATTACTAGGGAAAGTGTTGCGAGATAAGGAAGAAAGTTTTATCTTTGCCTAGGGAAAGTCTTCGTTACAAACTTTGTAATGTCCGTTAGAAGCCTTGTAATGTACATTAATAAGCTTGTAACGTCCGTTAGAAGGCTTGTAACGGAGAATCCTGTTGGGTGCAGCGACACTTTTCCCTAGGATGGGGCAACTTCGTGATAGGCAATGACGATAACTATCTTCGGGTATGATGAATGTCGCTCTTAGGTGCTACTAACGATTAGAATAAAAAAAGGAAATATCAATGGCTAAGTACAAATTGCAAGAAATGCCCGACATGGATGAGTCGGGCAAGCGTAGGGTCTATCCCAAGATGGTGATAAACAGAACTTTGGATACCAAAGACCTCATCGAAAAGATGAAGCTCTATCGCCGAGCCTTCTCGCCTAGTATCATCGAAGGAGTGGTGATGGACTTGGAGGATATGCTCGTGGAAGTTCTCTCGATGGGGTATAATGTCAAGCTAGATGGTATCGGTGCCTTCTCGTTGTCCTTGGGATTCGAGGACGAAAAGCCTACTGAGATTCAGGAGGAAGGCGACAAGATGCTTTATCGCAAGGTGGGTGTGAAGGGTGTCAACTTCAAGGTGGCTCCCGAAATGGTGAAGAGAATTCGACGAGAGACCGACTTGGAACGTGATATGGGTGGCGTAACTGTCCTCAAGAAGAAACTCTATACTCGTGAGGAGCGCATAGCTCGTGCCTTGCAAGTGATAGAGCGCAATGGCTATATCACCCTTACCGATTATGCCTATATCAATAATCTTAATCGCTGTACAGCCTCGAAGGAACTGCGAGAAATCACCAGCGACAAGTCTTTACCGATAGATGGACGTGGCAGTGGAAGCCACAAGGTATGGGTGAAAAGGCAAGGATGATAAGCGATTCCTATTAGCAAAGATTTCGGGGAAACTAAAAATCTTTTTCTTATCTTGCTGGTTTTCAGATATTTTCATTATCTTTGCAGCGACTTTAAGAAGACTGTGCAATGGAGCAGAGAATATTCCTTCTGTAAGTGCTTTTGCCAGCAATGTGCTGATTTTGTGTTGCTTACCGCTGCAAGAATACACAAATATTGGAAAATACGCAATTTTGTTTGGCCGAAATATTAGAAAATACGCAAATTTGGCTTGCTGCACTGACTTATAACGAGGATAGGTTCGCATTTCTATTGGAACTTATTAGATGCGAAATTTGAAACGCATACTGCATTTTAGTCTTCACCCTTCACCTTTTCGCCCTGAACCCCTGTGTTTATCGGGTTGGGGGCGAAAAGGTGAAGGGCGATGGCTTTTTAGAGTTTGTTTCCGTAACACAAGTCGCCAGCATCTCCGAAACCAGGAACGATGTATTTGTGCTCGTTCAATCCCTCGTCGATGGAAGCGCACCAGATGGTGGTCTTTTCTTCTGGGAAGGTGTTCTTGATGTGCTCAATGCCTTCTGGGGCAGCAAGGACACATGCCACGTGGATATGTTTCGGGTTACCCTTGGTGATGAAGGCCTTCATACCCATCTCCATGCTGATGCCGGTAGCGAGCATTGGGTCGGCGATGATGAGCGTCTTGTCTGTCAGGTCTGGAGTAGCAAGATATTCGATGTGGACACCGATCTCGGTATGCTCCTCGTTGGTATATTCGCGGTAAGCACTCACAAAGGCATTGCCGGAGTGGTCGAAGATGTTGAGAAAACCCTCATGGAAAGGAAGTCCGGCACGGAAGATGGTTCCGATGACAACCTGGTCGGTAGGGAGGTTGACCCTTGCTACACCGAGCGGTGTAGTCACATCCTTTGCCTCGTAATCAAGTGTCTTTGAGATTTCAAAAGCCTCATACTCACCGATTCTCTTGATATTGTTGCGGAAGAGCAAACGGTTCTTCTGATAATCACAGTCGCGCATCTCAGCCAAGTAACGGTTGATGATGGAATTTTTCTCGCTTAGGTTGATGATTTCCATTGTTGTTTATTTTTTTGTTATTTTATGCTTGTTTTTGCTTCGATTCCAGCTTAATCTTTTGCCTAAATTTTTGCAAAGATAATGTAAATCCGAGAAATTACAAAATGTTTTAGCTGTTTTTTGTTTGTTTGTGTTCTCTTTGTTTCTCTTTTCTATTCTCAATCGTCTCTCCTTAGTCTTCTTCTTTCTCTTCAGTCCTTTCCGTCTCTCATTCTCCTCTCTTTTTTCTTTCCCATTTCTTCTTTTTTCGTTTCTCTTCTCCTTCAATTACCTCTTGCTATATATATAAATAGGTGTACTTTCTTTCTCTTCCGTATTGATGTGTCTGTTTTTTGTAAAGTCAATATGGCAAATTATAGATGAATGATTTGGATTTTAATTTCTTTAACCTAAAAAGCTTTTAAAATGTCTTATTTATAAACAAGAATCTTTGTTATCAAACAGATTTTTCG